>Ga0255048_10000947_pt1 | contig 21307 bp, 44 predicted proteins | sample JV7_2_2_MG_FD_183619 | JGI IMG/M metagenome (GOLD analysis project Ga0255048, IMG submission 183619) | Seawater microbial communities from Jervis Inlet, British Columbia, Canada - JV7_2_2 | ecosystem: Environmental > Aquatic > Marine > Inlet | place: Canada: British Columbia | collected 2016-10-06
GGCATCTTCGGCATCTTCGGCATCTCTGGCATCTCTGGCATCTTGGGAAAGTTTTCACCAATCGTATGCTTCGGAGGTGGTGGACTATTATATCCCATCTTAATCGTCAACCAAGGATACTTGATGCGCTTTTGCATCTACCCATTCGTTTTTCCATCCCTTACCCAAAACAAATTTTTCAATTTTAACTTGAATGATTAACTTACCGAGACAATTTGTACGGTAGCGCAGTTTCCCTGCACCAATGGGCGTGGACTCATCTTCATTCCGTTCGCGGGTTTCTACTATTGCTTTAATTATCATTTTTTAATTCCTCATCTGGTGGTACAGGCAACATCATTACCTGCCTTTCAAATTCTTTTTGTATTGCGCGTTCCTCTTTCCAGTTCCTCGCTGCCCAATATCCTCCAAACATTCCGATAAAGATGAGAGCCATCGTAATCGAAACTATCCAAGTCTTTGTGCGTTCACTAAACCAGCTATTGTCGGCGCCGTTCATATTAACCCCATATTTCAATTGAAATGATTAACAATGCAAAACTGGCGAATGTGGCGATGACAGTCCAAAAACCGAGTCTTAGTTTTACAATAAAATTATCTAATGTGTTTTGTAGATTGTACACATTTGCTTTCAACTCAACTATCAATTTACCATTTTCTATAGTTTGTTTTGAGATTTTATTAATCACTTTATGTCCAAGCTATAAGAGCAACGAGTATAGTCATGACAATCATTGCACCGCACATAATTTTAAGTGTGGTATTTTGATGATCAAGTTTGTCGTTTAAGATGTTTAATTTATGGTCTATTTGATTACTCATTTGGAAATTTCTCACAAAAGTCAACAGTATCGAACTGTTTTGTTGAACAAGCTGCATCAAATACAATCGTAGGCCATGAGACCATACAGTTTGATAAGTACAGGTCGTTTAGTTTATTAAATATATCAATTCTTCGCTGTGTTCCAGCAGCAAGCTGAAGGTATAAACCATTTAATGCTCGCATTTCTTGTGAAATTGCATTACCTTTTGTGGCAGCTCGATTGTGCATTCGATAGAAATTTTCCTGCACTTCCCAAAGATCATCCTCGTAAGCCTTTTGCATCATAATTGAATATTCGTTCATACTCATTTCAACCTGTAACAATTCAACTCTAAGTGCTTTGATATTTTTTGTAATCTTGTCCATGTGTTCTTTGAGTGGTTCGATTAATCCAAGAGTACGATTGGTACCTTTAATCCAAAGACTGCATTGTTTAAAATCCTCTATGCTATTATTTTCTGTTACTGGTGCTTCTACTTCTTGAGCTTCCACATTCGAAGCAATGAGAATTCCGCCAAGACCGATGATGACAATTACTAATAATAATTTGAATACTGGTGTCATGTTTTTATCCTAGATGTCTAGTAAATTTGATTTAAGTGTAACTTCTTTCTCTTTCGGTTTCTTTTTCTTGATAGGGGTATTGTATATAATCTTTATATTCATAAATTTTTCATATATGGTTATTGCTGGCTGCCAATCAAGCCTGCTTATAGTCACTAACACTAATAATATCCACACTATAGGTCCAAGACAAGCTGCAACCGCAGCCGCTAAAATATCTTTAACCTTAACGTCGTCACCGCTGTATTTAAAATATACATAAACGGCGATCGAGATTCCAACTGCTCCTATTAGCCACCAAACAAGTGCAAATTCTAATACACTCATGTTATATCTTCCTCTAACGGATTTTTCTTTAAATCGAGTTCTGAACTTTCTTTAGAATCGGCTTTGGAAAGATCCTTACCTTTGATTAATACCGCATCTGTTTTTTTCAAATAAATTAAGATAATAAACAACAGTGCAAATGTTCCAAAACATATACCAATAATAATGTAAGGAATATCTTTGGCTTTTATGTCTTTACCTTTCTGATAATCTATCCAACAGTCGATCACAAGTGCTAAGAATCCACACATAAACCAAAATATAAAAAACACCATTAATCAGTCCTCATAAAAACCACAGTATTGTAAAAATCATAAACCTATGGTAGAGGACTTTTAGTTGGGGGTCAAGGGTGATGTGTTATTTTTTTCGATCTTCAAGCCACTGATGGACTGCGAAGCCTATAATAGTTAGAAGCGAAGCCATGACGAGTGTGAAACAAATCCAGGCGACTGCTTCACTCTTAATCTGCATCATCTTGTTTCCATCTTTTAAGGTATGCACAATAGTCGCACATTAATACTCCGTCGACTCTGTTTTCGTTTCCTCTGATTCCCGCCCGTCGACAATTTGTGGCTTCACATTTGTCTGGAAGAAGGCTCCAAAACATCTCGGCGACTTTTGCTAGGAATATAAAGACATGTAAAAATGTAATAATACATCCGCCAGCGGCTGTGTGTTTCATGTTAGTAATTTTAGAGGATGGTTGTTTGTGAGGAAGGGAGAAGCGAGACTTTCCTGCGTCTGATTTAGCAGCGAAAATAATCGTTTCGCTCTTTGGAGTTCCATCTGAAATGATTCGCTCTCCCAGCTTCATTTCAGTAGCAATATTTGGTCCGCTGATTGCACGCGGGTCTTGAGAGTTGGGAGACTGCATGTCCTGTACAATAAGATTCCCATGCATTGATGAGGTCGTCAATTTCTTCTTGTAAGTTAGCTTGTGCAACAGTGTAATCATTATCTATATTTATCTTCATGTTGCGTTTCCATTTACCATCAATTGTCTTGATTACATTGTGTCCCTCGTTAATGTGTGGTAGCCCTGGAATCCATTTCAGTTCTGTGTTGCGGGTGAGAACTCGCTTATATTTTAATGGTGCTTCTCGTGACTGAACGAGCACATTAAATCCAACATACTCACCACCACTAAACCATGCATCAGAAACTGAAATGATTTTTGAAAGGTCAATATGACCAAAATGTTTTGAATAGTATATTTGTTCCATTATTATATAATCTCGTAAATTGGTCCATCGATTGAATTTAGTTGCATACCAGACATGCCCCAGTTGTCAAATGACCAACCGTACCACACCTCTGAGAACTGACCAGCATACCACCATCCGTGAATTTTAACAAGGTATTGTGAATCCTCATTGAACCGATCGTCTTTCGAAGACGGACGTTGAACGTTACCTTCCGGAAAAGGTTCAAGTGGAATAAGTCTGAGGTTTGGCTTACTCATTTTTTCACCTTTATTGTTTTCCAATGATAAACACCCATCGGCCCAATGTCCAGTGCCATTTGAATCTTCACTTCTTTTTGTTGGACTTTTATTCCTCGACCAAACCATTTCTTTACTTTACGAGTTTCGCCTGTAGGTGTCCATTTGAATGTCAACCCTGCCTCCTTAAGCTCAATCATTGTTTTTGTGAACTTATCTCTTTCACATTTTTGACAAGCTGTCATGGCGCTATCCCCACTTCGTATTTATGATCAGCTGAAGTATCAGGATCAAATAGATTGACAATTTTAATTCGGTATTGTGTCATAATAGTATAGTACCTTAAATTGGTTTATTGGGCAAGAACTGTGAAATAAATAATACCAGCAAATATCACAATGAACGAGCAATAGGTTGTGCCTTCCTCTGCATCTTTCCAGTTAGGGTAAGCAAAGTCCGTGCGGAAGATTAAATTGGATGCACAAACAAATATAGTATGTGTGATGAAATATATTAACGTCATTAGAAAGAAGAATATAAGTACTGCGATTCCAATAACTACTATGTCGCCAAGGTCTTCAAAAATATCGTCGGTGGTCATAGCGTTCGAATACCCACACTTACCTGATTCGCGTCAAGTGTTGTACCAGAAACATTGCGCACAATAGTGGATAGTGCATTTGCATTCGGTGAAAGGAATATACCAAGAACAGCTAAAATTACTAGGCTAGCTATTTGTACATAGTTGTGATATTTCGTATTTCGCATGCTCATGTAGTTTCTCCGTTAATAATGTATGGTATAGTCCCATAGTAAGGGTCATAAGTCAACAGAAAATCCCATCGGAAATAAAATAATGGGGGTCATAAACGAATGTAAACCAAGATCGCGGCGGACTTTGGCTAGCGGACTTAATGATTGGAATAGTAAATACGGGTCGAGAGGTAATCTTATGAAAATGCAAGACTTAATTATAGGCTTAGCTGAAAAGCAAAACGAGCGATTGATGGTACTAAAAGGTCATCGCGGATACCGTATGGATGCTGATCCAACCCATAAGAAAGAAGACTGGGAAGATGTTTGGACTAATAACGTCACTCGTGCGCATGTGTTTAATGATGCTAGTATACGTAAATTTATGAAAGGATTTGCATATAATGATCAGCGCCGAGAAGTTCGATCAATTCCGATACAATTTATTGATGGTGTTCCTCAATTGATTCCAACTAAGAAAAAGGGAATAGTATTTTAGTAAATTCTCTATTTAATATCTCTGATCAATTGCACCATGCACAATCAAACCTTCAGGTAGAGTGTTTACTGAAATAAGTTAAAAGGAATACCGCAACATAATGAAGTTGAATCCACCATTCTTTTTATCTTTGTCGCCCTTAGGCATAAATGACAGGTGGCGACAAAATGTTCGACAATTGCTTCTGTGCTTGAAACTTAGTGCCCATTGGGCATTAAATCCGTATTCTATTAGAAGCTCATAACCACCAGTTGAATCTACTACTTCAGTATCTTTCTTTGCACCTTCAATACCAAGTCCATACATCCAGCTACCGTGTGTGATATATAGATCTCCGCCGATAGTAATCATGCTTCCAGTGTATAATGAGAATCCAAATTCGTCCCAAAAGTCACCCCTGAAAGTGTGTAGTGTTTCACGGTAACGGAATTCACCATATATCTTTCCTTGATCCTGGTGAACATCAGGACCAGCCGCAAGTGAAAATTTGCTTTCACCTCCAGCCAATGTGAACGGATCAGCAGTTGCTGAAAGCGGAAGAAGTAACATAAGAGTAAGTAAAAGCTCTTTAACCATTTAAAGCTTTTTCCAATGCTGGCCAGAATTCAGAATGTTCGTTAAGAGCCTTCCACACATCCATATCTTCTTGTGCAGTAGGTAGAACATCTATTTGTCTAAAAGCCTTATGAAACGTAGGACCGATAAACTCAATATCAGAACCTTCCCATTTGGCCCATCCATTATTTTGTGGGCGAGATGCTTCTAACAGTTTACTAATCTCATCATCGTATACAACAAACAACTGACGAAGACGCTTATCTGTTGCAGAAAGAAGTGGTTGATCTTCGAACCATTTGATTATTGTGGGATATAAAGGTTTCATTGGTAGTGTGAAAATTCAATGATTTGAGCTGATGTGTCAGAGCCTGGATTGGTTCTGTCTATCTTGCCCCAGGATTCTAGGTCAATTTCACTGGTGCAGTAATCTGGATCGGTGGCTGGTAAATATTCCTCCATCCATTCAGCTGTTTTATCGAGCAGTTCAACCCAAACAGGAACTTCAAGTATATGAACAATTCCTTCAATGGTGAGGGTTAATGATTCGTCGGGTGTATCGAATATAGCATGTAAGAGTGTGGTGTTTAAATCTTCAACCGCAATTCGATCTTTCAAAACTATGATCGTAGGTTGTCCGCCACTGTTGATTGCAATTTTAACATCATCCCAATCTTGATTGTTTATTTTTAGTGCTGCCTGTGACATATTTGTCTCCGTTGATTTATGGTCTATTATCCCACTTTTGACCCTAAAGTCAACGATTTTTTGACAAAAAAAAGCGGCCCTAGGGCCGCTTTTAATATAACATACAAAAGATGCTTATACTTTGTGCATTGATGTTAGACGTTAAGTTTCCAGGCCATCTTACCGTTAACCATCTTTGGACCAGCTAAATTAGCAAACTTAAAAACCTTTTCTTGTCCGGTACGATTATCTTTAATACTTACCAATTCATCGGTTGGTTCAACACCAGCAATAGTGCCCATACCAGTTCCAATTGCAACCATATTTCCAACCTTAGGAACACGATTGCTCTTGATTCCCAATGATGTTGATGGCTCTTCTTCTGCTCGTGCTTCAGCTGCAGCTTGTTGTGCCCATTCGCGATCACTTGCACGGCCCATTGAGGCACGTTCTGCTTCACTTAGGTCAGTTGGTTCCTTTGGTTCCTTTGCATTTGTCCAAAGTTTAGCCATCTTTTCAAGATCTTCAAGATCACAGCCAAAAAAGTCACTCATGACAGTTTCGTAAAGTGCTTTATATTCGTCTTCTTCTTTAGCGATCTGGTTAAGATCGGTCAGTAAATTGTAACTCATTGTTTGCTCCAAGTATATTTCCTTTATTTATAGTGGAACTCGTACTGGGTAGCTTTTTTATGGCTTGTTATACTTGGGCCGCTCCGATCGTGTGTCGCGTGGTGGTGGTGGCATTGGTATAACAGGGGCGGTTGTGAAGTAATGTTCATTGGCCAAGTCATTGATCTGTTCTATTGTGCTGGATATATTAACCGTTGAATATCCTCTTTCGTTATTATCATGATAACAAACGTAATTAATCCAGTACACCGGCTCTTCGCCGTGTGAGTAGGGTGCCGGTTCGACATCGATGATAAAACAATTAGATCTAAACGCACTCACATCAGATAAACACAGCAACAATAATATTGCAAATAAGTATTTCATTATATTTTGTTTAAATTATCCAACCGTTGTTGAATATCATATAGTTTGTGTTGATTTATAATATGATCAATGTGATCCATTTCTAGTCTAACGAGATCTGGTCCCATATCTACTAGTTGATACAATGTGGTTTGAAGTTTAAGAAAGGTTAGCTTCTGTGTTAACAACACTACACCATCTGTAGACAACTCTTGTATGAGATGAAGGTAAGCTACGAACAATTTTATCATTCGTCTATGCTCTTCGAGTGAAAGCGGACTTCCTATTTCGGCTACTACTATCATCTTCGAAGTCCCTACACTCTTGCTTTTTTGATTGCTTTTTCGTTGCGCAGGATTTGTTTTTGTGTAATGAACTCTCTCGGACACATTGGACAAATAGAATATTCAATAGACACTTCAATATCATCATTGAATTTCACTTTCGATGTGTGTTGTGTAACATTTACACAATGACAAGCTTTGCAGTAGTTTGTTGGTATCATGTGAATACCGATACGACTATAGCCATAATCAAACCAAACATAACAGCATGTGCCAACATTGCAATTTGCACACTCCAATCAATTTCTTCCGTACGATTGGCCCACAGATGCCCTTCGAATCTGTTCATTATACCATACTCCGAAATTCATCGATACCAAGAATCTGGACACCTTTGTCACGAGCCTTCTGAACCTTACCAGAAGTGCTATTCGGATCTTTGGTGACCAACATTGTAGTCTTACCTGAGACACCTGACTGCATTTCACCGCCAGCCCTTTCGACTGCCTCTTGCAGATCAGCGTCACGAAAACCTGTGAATACGACCTTTTGTCCTTCCATCGATCCACCAGAAGCAACTTCAACTTCTTCTTCAAAGGTGTAGAAGCAAGCGATGTTATCAAGAAACTCATTGAACTCACCGATTACATTTTCAACTTTGACGGCTGTCTTTTCTTCAAAGCCTTCAACCTTCAGGACTTCATCAGTATTGAATTCACCGTCGATGAGTTTATCAAGTCCAAACGCCGCTTGAAGTTTTTTGAACTTACGAACACCAAGACCACGTTCAGTTGAAAAAGCACCAAGCAATTTGTAAGCAGGAATGTTAGTAAGGCGACTTTGCAGACCATCATATACTTTGTGACCGTTCTCGCCAATGATTGATACAAGAACGCTACGATCAGCGTTAATGACATCTTGAGGAGCAGTGAGACCAGCAGCGTGCAATTTACGAACAGTACCTTCCTTTAACATCGGCGCTTCAATTTTCATGAAGAAGTCAATGTTCTGATTGATAACAACTTCTTCATTATCGTTTTTGTTTATGAGAACAAGATCGACACCAGTGTCGTTCCAAACGAAATCGGAACCAACCGGAAAAGCAGGTTTAGATGCAGGTTCAACAACTTCGAGGATGAAAGGAATAACATCACCACTACGAGTGATCTTAACTTTTGCACCTTTGCCGATTTTATTATCAACGATGAAGCGAGCATTAAAACCAGTTGCATTTGAAATTGTAACACCAACAAGTTCGATAGGATCAATGTTTACTTGAGGCTTTAAATAACCGTGCTTTGAAACATTCCAAGTAACACCTTTAACAGTCGCGATAGCAAGATTGCTTTCGTCAGCAACTTTGTATTTGATGCTGTATGCAGGATTCAATGTATCGCGCGTCGGATTCATTTGAGCACGTTTTTCTTTGCTATCAACATCAATAACAATACCGTCAATAGCATAATCAATTTCGCGTTTACGAATGGTAAGATATTCAGCAAGAGTTTCGTCAGTTAATTCTGCACCATTGATTGTTGTATAATGAGTTGTATCAAAGCCTTCCACGTCCAGTTTATGTAACTGTTCGGTTTTACCTTCGCTCCAACCAACAACTTCGTAAGCGACAACAGTTAAGTGTTCGTAAACGATCGCAGGATTTTCTTTGCGATTCATTAAACCACTAACCATGTTGCGAGCATTTTTGTATGGTTCATTTGAAGAATGACGAGTAACTTTGTCACGAAGAAATTCAAATGATGTTTCAGTCATTTCGACTTCTGCGCGAACGACCAATTTACCAGAAATTTGTTGGGGTGTGTTTTCGATTTTGAAAATGTGACGTGTAATGTCAGCACCTTCTGTACCATTACCACGACTGTAAGCAATTTGAGGTTTACCATCTTCACCATAAACCAACATTGCACTTGTTCCGTCCATCTTGTCAGTGATAACAACTCTCTCTTTTTCGAGATTGTTCTTAACGACCCAATTTTCAATATCACCAATCTCAACTTGGTTCAGTGAACCCATTTCGAAAGGAAGTTTGATTTTACCACCACGTACTTCACTACCAACACCAGTGAAATATACATTTGCAGGATCAAGACGTGAAGCGATGAGATAAAGAGCATCATACTCGTTATCTTCAATAAATGAGTTATCAACTGCATAATCAACATCTGCAAGAGAGAGTATATCAATGATGTTATCAATGGTATAGTCATCGGGATTTGCAATCATGTCAATTGCGTCTTTGCGTAATGGTCTTGTCATTTAAGTTTTCTCTGATTGATTAATAGGGTCATTATCCGATAAAGAACCACAAAAGTCAACGATTTATCGTGTTAATTTATATGCAATTCGACGTAGACTGTTGTTGATATGTTGCGAACATTCGCGTTGATGTTCGGTGCTGGGGTTATAAGTAGCGACGAATATTCGTCTTGGAAATAACCACACTTGAACAGTGTGGTATAAAGACATTGGAAGATGTAGAGTAACTTTTAACATAATAGTTCTATGTCGTTCCATTTAACTGCCAACATGAAGCGATTGTTCTTCTCGCTTGCAAATACAGCATATCCGTCTTGAGCTAATCTAATTAACTCTACATCATTTGTTTCATCTGGATGATTATGATAGCGAATAGGATCGATTACTGTTTCGGTGAAATCATGTTCTCCGCGAACTGTCCAGTTAGAAATTCTATTGATGTGAGTTTGTGTATCTATCAACTTACCCTTTGTACCGTTTTTTACAATGTATACTTTCATCTGTGTCTCTTAATTGTTTAATATACAGGCAATTATACGGGGGTTTTGCTTTAGGGTCAACTAAAAGTTTGTCTTTTCTTCTTCGCTTAAATCTCTCATTATTTTGTTGAATTGAGTATTCATTTCAGGCTTGACTTCTCTAACCGTATAAGCAGTGTTTGCTTCGCTTCGAATAAATGTTCCCCAAGTGTAAACACTCTCACGAGAAACTTTTCTGGATTCTTTTTCGTATTTCATTTGTCGAACCTTCTCTAACACTTTACGGTGTCTAATCTTCGGTGCGACAACAATACGATAAACTAGTAACAATGCCAACACAACAATCGTGCCAATTCCATATAGTATTAGGTCGGGTGTGATTTGGTCTAAAGTATTGATAAATATTTCCATATTGTAATCCTACATTAAAATTGAATTAGGGTATCAGCCGTACGGACGATTCTTGGTCCGAATAAAATAATCTTTTTTGTTCGGCTTTAAGCTGTCTGACTATACTCTTAATATCATCATGAAAGACACAACCCGCAGTGAGCAATCGAATTAATTTGTCGATTGTTTCATCACTCGACGCTAATATTACTTGCCTGTTTTTAGTTTCCATCTTGATCCTCGTTTGGATTGAATCCGTAAAATTTAATTAAATATTTAGAAATATTCGTTACCACGTTGTTAAGAATGATTCTTGTTTGCGACTCATTCTCATCTTTGGTGCGCGTATCGACATCACATCCGCGATCAATCACAACACCGTAATCGAAATTGTCTAATTGATTCTTTGCCTTTTCTAGTAGGGCTATTCTATCGTAGAAAAACTTGCCGCCAATCTTCCTCACAGATACTGTTCGCTTACAGACTGTTTGGAATGAATACGTCTCATTGTTTCAGCTAACAGAGAGGCAACTGAAATCTGTCTCAGCTTACCATTCTCTTTGCAACAAGCGTTAGCAACGTGTGATGTACTGAGAGGAATAGTATCTGTGACAACAAACTCATCTATATGAGAATTGAAAATATTCTCATATGCTTTTCCTGATAATACTGGATGTGTTCCATACGCACTAACTGATGAAGCACCTGCCTCTTTCAACGCCGCTCCTGCACCACACAATGTTCCAGCTGTATCTATCATGTCATCAATCATTACACAATGTGCGTCAGAGACGTCACCAATGATGTTCATCACTTTGGATTCATTTGCCTTTTCGCGACGCTTGTCAACGATTGCAAGATCAGCATTGTTGAGGCGTTTCGCAATGTATCGAGCACGTGCAACACCACCAACGTCAGGTGAAACAACCACGAGACGTTTGTTGTGCTTACCATTCACCTTCCACACATCAGAGATAATCTCTTTTGACGCAGATACGTTGATCATTGGAATTGTGAAGAATCCTTGTTGTTGAGTTGAGTGAATGTCTAATGTAATCATCTGATCAATTCCAGCAGATTCGAGCATTCCTGCAACGAGTCTTGAAGTGATAGGCGTTCGTGAATATTCTGGACGCCGATCCTGACGAGCATATCCGTAATATGGAATGACTGCTGTAATTTTATCAGCTGCAGATCGTTTGAGTGCGTCAACCATGATTAGCAACTCCATCAGATTTCGATTTGTTGGCTGACACGTTGGCTGAATAATGAACACCGAATGGCCGCGAACATTGACATTAATTTCAACCCGAATTTCTCCATCGCTGAATGTATCAACTGTTGCTGCACTAATCGGCATTTGTAAAATGCCTGCAACTTTATTTGCAAGATCTGGATTTGAATTACCTGTAAAAATGTGTGCCTCTTTCATTATTCTTTTTCTCCTTTTTCCTCGGCTTCTAATTCGTCGAGAGAGTCTTTGTGGAACTCTTCTGCTTTGAGAAGTGTGTATTGTGCACACACGTGTGCACGGACTTTGAAATATCGAATTCGGGATATTGAAATCCATACTGCTGCTGTGGCATTACCGCCAGCCACCAATCCGTTAAGAAATCCGGAAATAGGAACGTCTCCTACTACGAATAATAGTAGTATACTGTTAATAGCTAATGCACAAGTTAGTGGAACAATACTAAGTGATGACTCAACAACGTAACGCTCGGTTTGTGGTATCACCTCTGTGTCAAGTATCACTGCTTCATCTTTGAATTCTTTACTATCTTGAAGTTGTGTGAGTACTTCTTTCTTAAAATAGTCTAACGACTGAAGACAGTATCCTCTGAACATTCGATTCCATCCCATCGTACCTGCAACAAAGATCCATAAACCGATAGCTAATAGTATGTGTCCGTTCATCATATGCCCATTTGGTGTTCGGTAATTGACCATTCGTAATCGCTAATTCTTTTTTTGTTGCTCTCGTTTTCGTTTCGTTCGGTCTCAAGCTCTTGTCTGAGCCGATCGATTTCTGCTTGCATCATGATACAAATTCTGTGACCTTGTCCGATTGATTCCGGACGAGGAGATTTGACTTTATAGTATTCAAACTTTTTGGTTAAGTCCGTAAGCGCGTTACGAGCATTGTTTGTTACTTCTGCTGCCTGACCTTGATTTTTATCAATTAACGACATCGTTAGATTAGCTAATTTTTGATTTAGTTCTGGATCCATTTGTAACTCCGTTAAATTAAAAATGGGCCGATGTTTCCATCGGCCCCACTCGACTGGGAAGGAGGAGTGTTTAAACTTGTGCGTTGTTCTCGGTTCCGTCAGGAATAGAGTTGTAATCTTCGTCGGTCATTGGATCTGGAGTCATAACACGAATTTCGTATTCCCAACCATAACCACCTGTGGTTTCTCTATCACCACGAAGTACACGACTAATGTAGGCCTTATCGATACCAGTTACTTCTGCTGCTATTTCAACAGAATCATGAGCATCAACAACTTCACCGTCAGCAATTTGCAAGATTTTTGAATCGTTACTTGTATCCAAGTCGCCTTCAATTTCCGCAGGACCGTTGTTCTCGAGTTCTTGAACAACTGTGTATTTGCAGCAGCGGCCTTTCATGTCATTGTAATCAGAAGGAATCGATACAACATCCTTCGGATGAATTTTAACAACAACAGTCCGATTACCACTGAACATGTTTAGATATCCGCGAGCGCAAAAGTGCAGACCTTTTGAACAGGTGTTGTCCTTATCATCATCGACTGTGTTACGATCCATTTCAACTTCTGCACCAATTGAGTTATCAATTGTACCAGTGTAGCAATCGGTGTAATCACCCTTGATTCGCTTATATGCGAGGAAGTGACCATCTTCGGTAATCGGCAAATTGCTCTTTTCGAGAAAAGTGTACAACTCATTGATTGCGCGAAAGGACTCATTCTCCATCAAGTTGTCAAGAAACAACATAAGAGGCTGGACGTCAAATCCTTGAGACAACATACTAAGCATACGATTTGTTAGTGTGTTGTGAATTTCATGGTCTTTGTATAACACGACACCGTCAGCAATGTGAACGTCACAACCATCAATACCGTCGATTGCTGCTCGAACCGCCTCAGCGGGCTCTGCCAGGTCACGTGCACGATCCCAATCACCAAGTTTAACTGCCGCACACAATAGTGGGAAATTATCTGTGTTGGAATACACGGTTGCTGTAAAACTATCTGCGAAATGCACCGTAATGTGCGAATCCGACATGATATATGAATTTGTTACTACTGTATTCATTTTCTAACTCCTGTCTATTAAAGTGATGTAATCGAAAAGAACAGTTCTTTGCTTAACTGAACTATACCGTAATGTGTCAACCAATGTCAACATTGGATAACTGTTAAATGCTCCCGTTTTGAAAAAATTCTTACCCTCACCGAATACTCGATCGCGATGTAATACAGCATCGTGGTGTTGAGCGAGCCGTGAGAGTCTCAGAAATTCTTCTGTGTGAGATTCTTCTGCGTCAAAAATCGGCTCCAGTGTTTGACGAAAGACTGAATTAGTGTCCAATCCTCGGACATCTTTGCGAAACGTATCTTCTTCCATTAATTTTTTAAAGCCAAGCTCGTCAGGTGTTGCGTTGATGTTCTTGTCATACGCAACACCGTCTGCAAAATATGATAAACACTCATGTGCCAGATCAAAGATGTTATTCCACTTGGGATCATCTTTAATCATCTTCAGAGTTTTAACTGGTACTCCGTAGATGTCGGCTTTGGTGTAATTGGTTCCTTTGACGTGATTGATCAACGTCAACAGACCTCCCATTTGATCCAGATACGAACGACCCTGATAATTTCCGTAACCATGCTCGTCTACAGCTTTGTCGCTGTTGGTGTCGTCGCCCATGTGCATGGTTTTTCCACGACTCAGGAAGAAATACAATCCTTCTGTTGGTACATCTGCACTATCACTGTCGATAGTATTCCAGGTTATGTATTGCTTTCGATATTTGTACCCAGCGTGGTTGAAGTTAAAGAAAGACAATAACCGCTTTACAGGTCCTTTGTTAGGATTAGTGGGATTTTCCATATCACTAGATTTTATACTATCTGGATTACCAAATGCAGCTAGGATCTTTTTAAGCTCGTTGTTTTTAGCTTTTGAAGTATTATCAAAATCAACCGGCTTCAACATATAAATCGTCTTAACGTCTTCGCCGCGAGTCCAGTTTGCAGTTCTCTTAATGCCGCCCTTCTTGACATCGTTAATAACGAAACGAATGGTGTTTCGGGGTGAGATTCCCTGAGGAAAATCAGATTTCAGTTTAGGCATTGTAGTAATGCTGTGTTTAGGTCGTGAATAACCAACCCAAGTCCAATGCTTCATATCCTCCATTTTGATATCAACTGGAATAGTTCCGCGCGATGCTACATATTCAAGAAGAATTTTATTTGTAACTTTTTCACCATCAATAAATTTACGAAGAGATGAAGAGTTTGCAAATGTTGTCTCTGAATATTCATCAAGTGTGACGTAAGCATCCCACAAGTTATCCATTGACAAATCGGTCATATCTTCTTCGATAACTTTGACCATATCGACGCGAATTTGGCGAGCCATTTTAACTAAGGCTTCTTTGGTAGGTTCAGTGTACTTAATCTCTTCACGAGATGCAGCGACCTCCAGATCTCCGATTTCGAAGAAAGCTACAATTTGAGCTTCTTGAAAAAATCGTTGCTCTTCGTTTGATAGGAACTCGCTAATCTGATCGATATCAACACGATAAGGAACATTGCCCTGTACAGCAGTGAATCGTTGATTTGACCACTCTCTTGGTGCTACAAACCAACCGTCACCTTGAATGTTGTTTTCGGGTAGAGCTTTGAATTCAAAGTTGGGGTAACCACCAACTTCAGGTTTCGGCTCAAAGAATTTAAGTATTTCTGAAGTGCGTTCAGCAAACCTATAGAAGTCTTCATCTTTAACAGTCAGTTTAACTTCCAACCCGTTTGATTCGTCAGTATGATGATCTCCCATTTTGGCGATTGTTGGGATTCCTGATTCATTCAAGAATACAGAATAAAGAGTTTGCGTGCCGTTGAAAATTGAAGTAACTTCAAAATTATCAGCGTATGCAAAGGGACTTTTTGAACCGAGACCGAGTGCACCGATAAAATCGTTGCTGTTAGTCTTTGTAGATTCAAAGTATGTGGTATACAGGTTAAGTACATCATCTTCACACAAACCTAAACCAAAATCTCGAATACTCAGAAACGGTTCAAGTTGATTTGGTAGATGTATTTTAAAAGGAACTGTTCCTTTACCTGCTTCGACGTGTGAATCCCAGGCGTTACAAGATAGCTCTCGTACAACAGCCAGGATTGCGTCTGAGTACAAACCACCACTCAAAATTTCGAATGATTTGGCAGTCTGTTTGATTTTAAATTCCGATTCTACGGCTACGCCGCCTCGGGTTATATTGTGTTCTTTGGTGTGTAATTTCATTAACTCTTCCCAGTCAAAATATCATTTAAGAACCCACATAATACACGAAGAATCGATTAGGGTCAACAGTTATTTTATTTATTTTTACCTTTAAAATCAAGGAGTTAGATTTTATCTAAAACAAAAAAGAGGCGATCCTAAGATCGCCTAAAGTGTGTCAAATGCCGTGAGGCATTTTGGGAGAGACGATCAAACTATAATGGTTTAATCGTCAGAAGTCAACGAATGGGTGTCAACTATTTTACAATTTGGTGGGAAATGAATATATCTATTGAGTTTGTTATAATCCTTTCGAGCCCGAGTGAAAAAGAAAGCTGCAACTGTCGCTGCTACAATTGATGGTGCGTAAGAGGGTTCAAGTGAATTGTACGCTATGGTACCACACAATATTGACATGATTGTCGTTGCACCTACAACAAATACAGACCAGACGAGTGAAGGAAGTGTATGCACTGCTTCAGATTTGAATACTTCAGTCATAATGATAATAACTCCATGTTGATTCGTAGTATAATCCCATTGATTTGAGAATCTACGCCTTATGGACGATTTACTATCTACTATCTTGTCTGTTTATGAATTAATCCGAGGATAATAGGCACCATATCTGCTACCTGTGTTGGAGTGTATTCCAACATTTCCAAATCGTTACCAACAACATTAAACAATTCCTCGTCGGACAATTTGTGAGCGTTGCGTGACCATTGATCTGCGATCTTTTGCATATCGTCGTTTGCATTCATCATTTCATTAAGTTGTTTGATTAAAGTCATATGTTTATTTATGGGCACTGAAATATCGTTCGGTTTTAAATCCAAAGGACTCGCGTTGTTCAAGTATTTCAACTTCGACTATCCAACATCTGCCTCTTGAAATAAGTTGAACTAATGTGTTAAGTTTATCGTATAGATATTTGCAGGATGATTTAAGATTACAGTTATATTCGGAGGGCATTATCATAAGTTCGATTACTCCCAACTCATTGAGGGTTTTTAACGAATCCAACTCTGAAGTCATATCATCTACTACGATTTTGTCTTCCCACTCATCCACGATCCACGTCTTGATTGTTTGTTGTTTTTCTTCATCAAGCACACTACCGTCGGTACCGAGACTGTCACATGAATATACAACGGTGATAGTACGACCGATACCGTATCCGAATATCGTATCGCTGTGTTTACCAGGTGAAAGGCCAATAGAAATCGGCCCATACTTTTTTGGCAAATAATATGGATGTGACATTAGCTGCCTGAGCCGTCTGATGCTCCTTCATACCAAGCTGAGTTGGATGGTGTTTCCCAAACTCTAACCTTACGACAACGAATTGATCGATCGACGCTGTTTGGATAATTATCTGGAAGCCAGATTTCGTTGATGTAATCATACAAAAATTTTGCAAGACCTTCACAACCTGTTTTCTCAACGATTGTTAATTTACATAATCCCTTATCTTCCAACATTTTAAATGTGTCAAATTCAGGATCATCTTCAGCAACAACCATTGTGTGATCAAAATGATCATCAAGAAATTCTTTAAAAGTTCGAAGTGAACCAAAGTCGACACACCAGTTACGAACATCAAGATGCTCACTTTCAAATTCAAGATCGAAAGCCAAGCTGTAACCATGGATTAATCGGCAATGACTGTCCGCTTTGTATTGTCTGTAAGCGATTGAATAACCACGATCGTGGTCATAACGTTTTGTTGATACGTACATTTATTAACCTCTATTCTTTATTATGTTGTTACTATAACAGGATTTGTGATATATTACAAGCGTTTTTCAATAGATCGAACTGCAGCCTTAACAACTGATTTGTGAAGATCTCGACCTTCCTTTTGAAACTCTTCTGGAGTCATCCACTTAGTGGCTTCAGTTTCGAAAGTAGTGTCACCAAACTTATCTTTGTCTATAACTTCTGCTATATAAAAAGTAGTTCGTCCTAGAAACACTCCTAGATTCACTCTGTTTCGAGTGTTTGGTTCAAATAGACCCAACTCTTCTTGAGCTTCACGAAAGGCACCATCTTCATCAGATTCATCTTCCTCGATCTTACCCTTTGCGATTTGAAATTGTGCACCACCATACTTTGCGTCTGATGGTTTCATGAACAACAGTTTAATCGTTCCATCTTCTTCAATGTAATACGGAATAACTCCGCCACGTTTTTGTTTCTTTTTAGCCATAACTGTATTTATTATATCACTGTCATCGCACGATCGTAATCATCATGAAGAGTGTTGGTATCATCAATACCCAAAACGGCATGTGCATATTGTTTTGCCTCGATTAAATTATCAAACAATTGGTGCATATGGTTGAGGTTTGGTATAATTCCCATGTCGTCCATTGAAAGATCAAACTGACCAGTAGGATGGGCTGGTGCATGTAAAAGTTCCCACTCTTTACCAATCATATCTATTGCAAGAAAGAAAGTTCCATTAGATTGAAATGTACCATACACCACTGTGAGTTGAGTTGTATTATTCACAGACGGACAATACACCACTTCAAGTTTGTGAATACCAGCCCGAAGCGAACCATCGTCGATAACTACACGTACGAGAAATATTTCACCACTTACGGGAATTTGGCTTGGATCTGTTATTCTCATATCACTGTCATCGCACGGTCGTAATCACCATACACACCAAGAACTGGTGCTTCATCAATATCTGATAAATCCAATTTACCTTCACCATAAAGTTTAGCTTCGGTTAAATCAGTGAACACTTGATGATTGTTGTATGATTGTTGTATGATACCCATATCTTGCATTGAGCTTAGGTCTTCTCTGTGAATCCAGTTTGCACAACTATTGCTCTCGTGCCATCCACCTGATTGCAATCTTAAACTCGTGATATCGTCATGAAATGCCAATTTTCGAAGTAATATCCAAACCTTGGGTGCAGTAGCATCACGGTGGGGTGGTAGAGGAATATCAACTACCTCCTCTCTTGATATGTTACATTCGTATGTTGTTGATCCAGAGAATCCGTTAACGCAAAAGAGTTTCATACCTGCGCACAGCTGTAATGGGTCAGAAATTCTCATTATATCATCATCATTCGTGCTATCCGAAATTGTTCTTCGATTTCTTCTTCGGTTGTAATTATTCCATGATCAATTGCTGTGAAAAATCTCTCTTCGTTATAATCCTTATCATACGGAGGCCACTTAGCAGCTATGCGAGGTAACGCCTCTTTCAATTGTTCTTTTGATGTTGCTGGAAGTATATCCAATCGTTTTGTTTCTTCTGTCATTTTTAGTACCTATTTGGATCGATAAATTCAACATATTGTTTAACATGTTTATCAATATATTTGTTTGTTGTTTTGTCTTGTGATAGTATGCTAACACCAACACAATTATCTGGTAAATTATTACACGCACTAATTATTGTTTGTGGAATATCATACATATTCATATCAAAAAAGAATGCAGTTGGTTCTGGTGGAAACTCTTGCCCTTTCAATCTATCTATCAATGTGTATTCAATAATTTCCATCTATCTGAACCATCCCACCATAACAACAGTTTTACACCATTCTTTAACTTCTTCCCATAGAGTTGGTGGACACTTATATGGTGTGCAGTCAAACCAATATTTTCCTTTGTATATCATTTCACCCTTGCCACACTCCCAACAACTTACTTCTTGTTCTTTGTGTTCGATGTGACCACACTTATCACACTCGTGGACTTCTCGTTCTTCTTGACAGTCATCGCTCATACGTTAAGTACCTATTTGATTTCCAAAGACATAACAATGTAAACGACCAGAGAAATAATATCCTCTCTTCATCGCTTCCACCGCAGTCTCTGCGATTATGTTTTGTTCCTGTTCTTCCTTTGTGGCACCAACTGGCATTATATATACAGGCCAATCGACTCCAGCATTTCGGAACAGCTCAGTTGTCTCTTCCACTTCATCCCAACTTTGCTGAGATCCAGTTACAACATATTTCAATTGTCCGTGATTGCTAGCTTCTGCATATTGTGCAACGTGTTCTGGTTTGATTGCCTTCTTTGCAAGTTCACCAGATGTTGAAAATAGTTTTGGACTGCAAGACCAGAACCACTCACAAGAACCACGATCATCGTGAACTAACCCACCAAACTCGTGTGTTGCTTGAAAGGCAAAAATCGTATCTTCTAGTACCTCTTTGATTGGTTTTGTTCCGTTAGTCTCAACAGTGATTTTTGTCGGCATATTACCGTCGTCGTGAAACGCGTGCATAATTGCAACCATTGCTGGTTGGTTGAGCATTGGTTCACCGCCCGTAAATGCCATATGAGTTTCTTGAAGAGTTTTCGGATGAAGAAATGTTCCAGTTGGATTTGATTCATGCTTCATAACATCTGCGAGCTTGGTAACAATCTCTTGTGCTGAATCATCATGAGCAAGATGTCGATACTTTTTTGCCCAAGTGTATGAGCTGTCACAACCATATTCCCAAACTGGAAGATCTTCAATCTTTTGAATGGTACTGACATCGAAGTCTTTGTAAGGAATGATATATGTTGATGGGTCAGTTGGATCTTTTTGACCAAATCCATCACATTGCAAATTGCAGAGGAAGAATCGAATCCATGCTGTTGGTTTTCCGGTGTAGTGGCCTTCACCTTGAAATGAGTAAAATATTTCTGAGTATTTGTATGTTTTGTCTGTCATGTTAGTCTCGTGTTTGTGGTGGCCTATTTACTAATCGAAAAAACGTGCAGCTTTTTTGGTTGGGTTGTCACCTTTTTCTTCATATCCGATGTTGAGTATGGTTCTCAAATTAAGGATTGGATTACTAGGATACTCATCAATAGCGCGAAGCAACTCTAAGTATCTGAGATGAATCATTTGCCATCGCGCTGGATCAACTATTATAAATCGTTGAACATCATTCTCGTTATAATCTAACCAACCGGAATAAACTTTGACTTCATTTAAAGACTCAACACACTTCACTTGAATAGGAAAACTATTGTTCCATTGATCATTGCAAGCTAATAAATCACCACCCGATACTTCAGTTTCTTGTGTAGCATCACCTAGTCTAAAATATGTTCTATTGTCCATTCCCCAAGTATCACGATTCCATAATCCAGTAGCCAACACCTCACCTGCAAACCCTCTAATCGACAACCAACCGTATCTGAAATTTCCAACTTCAGACCACTCCATGCTTCTCAGTTCATCAGCATTATCTTCGTGGAATATATTGGAGCCAGCCATCTCCATGGCTACACTGACATAATCTTTTATATGAGCTCGATCACCTTCTTCAATAAATTGATCGAACTTCTGATAGATTGATTGTAGGTTGGTAATTTCATTACTTGCTTTTATATTATCCATCTGCGAACTATACACCATATTTGTTTTAATACAAACAAAAAAATAGCTCCTCAATTGAGGAGCTATTTGATTTAGCTTAGCGGAGTTAATTTTATTGAACTTTCCACCACTTATGACCACACAGACGCTTGCCTTCATAGAATCCGCAGTTGTCATCAGCACCGCCACCGCTGCCGCCTCTGGATCCTTTGTTTCCGCCGCGGCCGTTTCCACCACCGCCGTTTCCACCACCGCCGTTTCCGCTAGGCCCGTCTCCACCACGATCGTCGCCACCGCCACCATCGCCACCATCGCCACCGCTTCCGCCACCATCGCCACCATCGCCACCATCGCCACCATCGCCACCGCTTCCGCCGTTACTTCCGCCGTTACTTCCGCCACT
>Ga0255048_10000948_pt1 | contig 21280 bp, 35 predicted proteins | sample JV7_2_2_MG_FD_183619 | JGI IMG/M metagenome (GOLD analysis project Ga0255048, IMG submission 183619) | Seawater microbial communities from Jervis Inlet, British Columbia, Canada - JV7_2_2 | ecosystem: Environmental > Aquatic > Marine > Inlet | place: Canada: British Columbia | collected 2016-10-06
ACATGGGACGGCGAGCCAATAGCAATCACCTTGGCGGTCCAGTCCCCGGCCGTTCCCTTGAATTGGACAGCGATGGCCTCCGGAGCTCGCATAGTATTAGGAGGACTCTTGGAGGGTCAGGGCGCCGGCATCGGCTACTGCTATCCCGTAGCAGAGCGCCAGGGAAGCATACTGAGCCCGGGATTCTGTATCCGCCCAAACTGCCAACTCTACTTCAAGGCCGCCAGGAATCTGGAGGGTCTCGATGCGGCCGGTGTTGTTGATGGCATCTCTGACTGCCGGCGGGCGAAGGGGCACGCCGTGATGGACAACCATGGCCTGGGGCGAGCAGGCGAAGCCATAGGCATTGGTCTCGGCATTTGTCCAGTAAGTCTGGCCGTGGATTCCGTCGAATCCATAAGCGCCCTCTGTGGAGAGCTGGAAGCTGTTCTTGTCGCTCGGGAGCATGGACGAAAGCGCCGTCTTGTCCAAAACAAGGTGGATGGGCTCGGTGCCGTTATTGACTGAGGCCCAGAGCGCCTGGCGATTGGTAGCGCCGAAAGTTGCTTCAGTAACGGCTGAAACCGTATTGGTGAAGGTCGCCGCCTGGAGGAGAGTATTTACCGCGCCCCAAACCGTCTCGGAGAGCGCCTGGGCATTGCGGCCCGGGCCGGTGGCAAACCGGTGTCCCTGAAGTTGCTCCGGGGATGTTATCACCCAGGAGACTGAGTACTCCTTCACCTCAATGGCGGCGTTGTTGTTGTCGCTGCCAACGTTAGTCTGGTAGTTGGTTGAATTGGTCTGAACAGCCGAGGCGTCCTTGGAGACTTCCACCTGAATTTCATTGGTGCCGGTGGGGACTCCGCCAGGAATTGCCTCCAATGAAAAGGCGCGGTGGGGGGCGAATTCGTTGCCCAGCTTCACTATGAAGCGGTCAGCGAGGCGGTCAATTACGAGGTCAGCGTCGAGTGCCATTGGTCAATTTGGTGAGAGATTAGAGGGAAGAGGTAAAGCGTTCCAGAGCCTCGCGGTTCTTTTCAGCAAAGGCCAGGCGGTCAGCGCCGGCGGCCATGGCCTGGTAATCGTTCCAGGTCTTTTCGTCATGGCCCAGCGGGCCGGTGGCGGCGTCAGGATCGATATTGGCATCTGCCACTGGAGCGTGGCCGGCACCGCGGAGCATCTCCCGGGCCTTGTCGGATGCGGAATCCTTGGCTGCCTCAACCTCCTTCTGGAGTTGGACAAGCTGGGAATCCCGGTCCTCCACTTTCTGGGCCAGGTCCAGCCGGTCAGCGCGGAGACTTTCGATGTCTTCGCGGAGGCGGTTCTCGGTCCAGGCCTTGTCGTCCTTCAGCTTCGCAATTTCCTGGCGGGCAGTTTCAAATACGCCCGCGATTTCGTCCGGAGACCCGGCAATCATCTCAACCGCTGATTCACGGGTGGGGCGTTCCGAGTTGTTATCGATGCCTAGCAATGAAAATAATTTTCTCATGAAGTCTGGAAGGTTCAAGTGGAGTCTCGTTAATCGGTGCCGAGTTGTCAAGATAGTTTAAACATTCCTCCGGGGCGGTGGCCGGCCGCGGCCAAGCACAAGCCGCCAGAGCGGCGCCGGTGCTGAGCTTGTCAGCGAGGCCGAGTGCCAGGGCCTCCTTGCCATCTAGCCACCATTCCGAGGCCAGGCGCTTATCAAGAACCTCGCGGCCGGGATTGTTCGGGCCCAGCCGGGCCTCCAGCTTGTCGAGGAGCGATTCATCCATGCGGTCCAGAACTCGCTTCTGCCGTGCCAGGTCCATTGCGGTTCCGCCCTCGTGGCTTCTGGTAAAATGAAACATCATCCAACCATCCGCCGGCATGATTACCATATCCGCCTCCAGGGCGATATTGGCTGCCATCGAGAAAGCCATGCCTGAAATCGCCGCGATAAATCCAGCCGGATGGGCTCGAAGATTCGTCAGGATTGCCTCGCCGTCTAGTACGCTCCCGCCGGGCGAATGAATGTTGACGACCAGAGGTTCCGCCGGATCGGCGGCCTTAATCTCGGGAATGATCGCCGCCGCGTTCGCGGTCGGCCCTCCAATTTGGTCTATCAGGTTAATCTCACTCATCTTCTTCAATTATGGTTGTTTGATCCGGCGCCATTGGCGCGAGGGTTATCGGTTGGCGGATCCCGCCCTGGTCGTCCCATAAGGCCCCGGCCGCTGGGCCAAGGTCAGGCAAGCCGGCGGCCGCCCGGAAGTGGCGTTCATCCTCTGACTGGGGAGTCAATGCCCCCGCCCTCACTCCGACTCCGTAGGAATCAAAATTCTCCTTCTGGCTGGGCCCGGCCTCGGTGCCGGGCGCCGCGCCGCCAGTCCCCGCCAAGAGTTCAGCGGGGAGAATAGGACGCTCCGGAGTCGAGAGGGAAGCGGCAACTTCCTCGGCGGTTTGGATTGTCCGGGCCTTTTCTGTCATGTGTTCCCGGAGACTCTTCCCGCGGTTCGCCTGGTATTCCTCCTCGCTCATTGCGCCAGCGAGAACCTTCTCCAAATCGGCGCGGTCCTCTCGGCCGTCGTCAACTGTTAGACGCGCCGGGCGGGTTACACTCCACCGCATGGACTCAACCCGCGGCGCCCGCGGATCCGCCAGCCCCCAGGTCATCACCCGGATGGCCGCTTCTGATAATGTCCGGAATCTATTTCTAACACTAAGCCGGGCCCGGACCACTTCCGCCCTTTCCGCCGTGCCCTGGCCGGGTGACTTCCAAACTAGAGCGTAGGCCCAGCCCGCTCCTATCACAGCCTCCCGCCATAGCCTGTCCTGGAAATCCTCCCAGATATTTCCGGGAGTTTTCTGCTGGATTGCTTCCGGTCCCTCCTCGCTCCCGTTCAGATACCAGATGCCAGGCGCCACTTGCTCCCGTGTCATCTCCTGGCCGGTGGTGGAATTGACCGCCCCCTCAAATCCGGCGTCGGTAGATTGCGGCGTTCTCATTCCTCTATTCACCAGGAGGATGTTAGAAACGAGGATTTGCCGGAGAACTTCCAGTTCCTTGGATTGGAGGCCTTGGAGGATGTCGGAGAGCGCGTGAGAGAAAGCAGGATAGCCCCGGCGTTGCTCTGTGAAGTCCTGGTCATAAATATGAATCAGGCGCTCCGCGGGAATGTCCTCGAAATCGGTTTCGCTCGTGAAGACACGATAGAAGACCACCCGGCCGGCGGCGTCATAGCCTACCCCGTCGTCCAGCCTGGCGCCGTCATTCTCCCCGCCCATGATGTAGGAAGGGGAATCACTCCGGACCCGATAGGCCGGAATTGCCGTGATGGCGTGCCGGCCGTCTCCCGGCCGAACCGTCTTTAAAAGAAACGCCTCGCCGTCGCGGTCTATGGCCTTGGAGATGGTTTCCCAGAATGGGCGCCAGGGGCGAGAGTCGATGTAATCGAACTCCGAGAAATAAACATCCTCCAGCCAGTCCATGGCCCGGAGGCCTGCTGATGCGTCCGCGCCATGATATCGCGGCATGAAACTCTCGCCCACCGTCAGTTGGGCCTTCTGGGTTATCGCCGCCTTGGCCGGGCCGGTATTGAATACCACCTTGCGCGATAGCGCCGCCAGGGCCCGCCGGTCACAAGCCGGAATGAGCTTCCTGATCGAATCATCGCGGCGGTTGAATACAAGGCCCCGGCTCGTATCACGATTGACGGCCCGGGCGAATCGCTCGCCGGCTGGCCGGCCGAACTGGTCTAGGATGGTTCCCATGTTAGAAAGTTGGAATTGTTCGGTTGAGCAAGGCGGTTCCGCCATTCGTCAGGAGGCGGTGGAGCTTGTTGAGGATGGCAAGCATTTCGGGACGGGTGGCGGAGAGGCGGCCGGCGGCGGATTGGCCCGCCATGGAAAAGGAAGTAACCTCCAGCCGGGACTCGCCATCCAATAACTGTTGGCCGAGTGCCTCACGTTTGGAGGCCACCGTCGCCAGAATGCCGGGAATGTCTTTCAATGCCAGATAGAGCTCCTGGGCTTGTGCGTCGATATCCACGGAATGCTTCTAACCTTTTAAGGAATCCAAAGCAAGCGCTAGGGACTCTGCAAGTTTGCGGCGGTTCGCTTTCGATGGAATCCCGCCGGCCACCTGGGCCTCCAGGTCTGAGCACAAATCCTCCACCGTCCCAGGCCGGGCGCCTCGCTCCTCCATCAATCGCAAGACATCGCCGAGAATCCTCGCAATCTCCGCCCGCATCTTTTCGCGCATCTTGGCTGGAGTGAGGCCCTCCAGAATTGGAGTCCATTGATTTGGAATCTGGAGCAGATGAGATCTGAAGATGGCGGCGATGGCCCGGCCGGCCTCCCGCGCCTCATCAGCGGTTACCCACTTATTCTTGGCGGCGTTTGCGTCGAGTTCCTTTTTAGTCGCATCGGCCGCCGCAATCCTGACTTTCTCCAACAGCAGTTGATACCGCAACTCCGCAACGGATGGGCCCTCGGTGGTGCCTGAATCCGGAGAGGGTTTCGTAATCAGCCAATCCGGGCATTTCCTTTGCTCCAGGAGAATGCGGCGGAGTTCGGCGGCGTCATCTAGAGGATATCCCTTCGCCCGCCATTGCCGGACCATCTCCCGGGTGACATCCCCGCCGAGGAGTTTGGAGAGTCTGGCCTGGGACGCCGCCTCAGTTTCCTCAGTCATGACCGCGGGAATTCCCCAAGTCCTAGCCAGGGAATTCCCCAAGTCCTAGCCAGGGGAATTCCCCTAGGCCGGTGGTTGGTTTGGTTGAACTGGTGCATAAAATTTTCCCGCCCTGCCCCCCGCAGCGCAGACCAGATTAGAGGATATAGGGTTCCCACTCGTCAAAACTCTCGGCAAGGATATCCACCAAGACCTGTTCATTTTGTGAATAAAAGCCCCATTCCTCCTCTGAATCGCCGAAGAACGGTTCCCACAAGCAAGCAATAGGCCGGGTTTTGCGGAGGAATTGACCGCCCCGCGTGTCCCTGGTGCCCGGTTTGGCGCCCCGCATCGGGAAAGATACCCCCTCCCCCTCCAGGTAGCGCCCCTGAACGTCCAGGAGGCGCCTGGCGTAGTCCTCGCCGGCTGTGCTACTATGCCAATAGAATGCCTCTCGGCCGCTTGCAGAGCCATTGTATGCGTTGAAATGGAGTTCTAGCGCCAGGTCCGCTCCTTCCACTTGCTTGGCAATGTCAGTCATGGCCTCCGTATAGCTACGCCCGCCGTATACATCATACACCCGGACATCATGCCGGCAGGGCTCAATCGCGGCCTTTGTCTTGTAGGCCACTCCCCGCCAAAAGCTCCACTCGTTTGTGGAACCATCGGCCGCAATGGCGCCGCCATCATTGGTAGAGGCTGTCTGCCCGTCAGGCGTCACGCCGTGACTGATGCGCCGGGAATGCCCTATGCAGAGAGCTACCCTCATTCGCCTGCCTCCTCACAAATCACGATGCTAGTGGGCGTTTCCCACAGTGTGATGCGATGGCACCGGCCTAGCCGGTCCTCTACCTCTGTGAATAGCCAGGCTGCCAAATTCTCCGCCGTCGTCGCTTTTGCCATCAAATCATTCAGGTTTCTGTGGTCGAGCGTGGCCACTATAGGATCCACCGCCGCCGATATTTCCGCATAATCTATCACAAATCCCAGGCCGTTCACCGGGCCGGCAATCTCCACCAGAAACCGATATGAATGCCCATGAAGGCGTTTGCATTTGTGCCCATCAGGCAGATCAGGGAGGGAGTGCGCGGCCTCAAATCTAAACTCTTTTCCTACTGTGAAAAATTTAGCCATGGTTCTCTAGTGATTGTTTTGCTCTCTTCTAGCCACAGGTCGAGTTCCCGAGTTCGCACAGGATCCCGGAACCACCCAGTCCCATCGCAAGACTCGGCGCCGGCAGAGGCCGCCTGGTTTAGCAAGCGCCGCGAATTCACGCGACCCACATGGACTCGCGGGTAGTGGTCCGTCCATGTCCTCAAATTCTGCCATTTCCAACTGGTAGTTCCGCCTACGAAAATTACTGCGGCCTCTGATGGAACGTCCTCTGTTGTCATCCCGTCCTGTACTGCAAACGCCATGGGTATTCCAAAAGCCAGCAAGGCGGCGGAATGCTTTTCCCAGCGCCGCAACGTCTCATCCCTATCACCCACCCAGTCCGGGCATATGACCCAAGAGGGATCCCAGGCCGCGTAGGCATCGAGGTACTTGTAGAGTGGTTCCTCCGACCATTCGCGGCCGGTTTGCCAGGCCCCGAATACTCCATTGTCCAGGGCCCATGGGATGCCTTGTTTCGGTTCTCGCGGGGAATCCACCGAGTGGAGATGCCCTATCTGGCCTGGGTATTTACCCGCGAGCCGGCCAGCGTCAAACCCGGTGTTATTGGAAATCATAACGATCATTCCCCAGCCTCCTCTATCTCTCTGGCCGCCTGTTCCGCCAGCCTGGCCGCCCTCTCCTTACGCCGGCGTCTCGCTAGCTTTATGTCGCGCTCCCGGACCTGGTTGAACGTCATCTTGGGAAATCCACGGGATTCCATGAACTTGTCACAAGCCGTGTTCATCGCGTTCTTGTACCTGTTATCACTCATTATTCCTCCTCTTTGCTCTCTTCGCTTAGGCCGGCCGAGATGACGCCCCGTAGGGAAGACAGCACAAGCCCCATCACTTCACAATCCCAGATGTGATTGGCCACCTTGTCCGATGCCTTGCCCTTGGCATTCACTTTCATCCAGTTCCATTTCCCTGGTGATACCTCAATTTTCGCCTCGCTCTGCATCTGGGCCCCGTATTCCTCGCTGTGATTGGTGAAGACTCCAAACGGCCTGGATCCCGCCATCATGGCGGCCAGGGCATCCTTGGCCATCAGGTTGGAGAACTTCACAACCTGATAGGGCGTGCCCTCACTTGTTTTCATGGAAAGGGCGGGAGAATAGACCTTCCGAACCTTGATTTTCTGACGGCCGCGGATTTCGTGATGCGGGAAACTCTCGGCCCGGTCTCCTCTGAGCATCACCCAGCAGGAGAATCCGACCACTTTACCGTTTCTCCTTACCTCTTTGCGGTATTTCCACCTGGCATTGGCCACCCGTTCGGGCTCAAACCCGCAATCGATGCCCACATTCTCGTTTGTGACCTCAAACCGCTTCTGCGTCTCCCTCACGATCTCCATGGAAGCCAGCCGCCCCTCGTATAATAGCCGGCTGGACCCGTCGAGGCGCCAGGCCCGGATGATGGCCCAGTAGTGGTCTCCCTGGACATCCACGGCCATGAAGCGGAATGCCTCCCGCTCCCACCGCGGCGCGGCCTCCCCTGACGGCGGGAAATAGTCATTTCGGGAATAGGGCTCGCCGGCATCCAGATTCAGCACCGGCGTGACTGGGCGCTCAGACCAGAACCTAGCCAGCCTCTTCATGACGAAGGCCCGCATCTTGCTGGTATCGCCCGCCATCTCGGCCCTCCTCGCCTGGAGGTATTGAACTACAAGCTTTTCCCATGGCACCCAGTGGGCCGCCAGCACCGATACAGTATGAGATACCCAGCCCGGGATACCCTCATGATGGTCCAGAGCAATCAACACCTGGCGCATAGCAAGCCGGCGGCGATTAACAGGTGTATCCCGGAGGCCCTTCCCACAGCAGGGCGTGACATACCGAACGGTCTTCAATAGCCGGGCCCATGGCACCTGGTCCGCGCTGGCCAGATCAGCGTCCCAAGTCATGACCGCCTCGAAATCCGCGGCCGGATCCCCGCTCTGGGGCATATAGGGCGCCTGTTCCTTGCACCAGGGGCAATCAAACCCGGTGGTATAGAGCGCACCGCCCAGGTATTCCCCCTCGAACTCGCTCCCCTCCACTCCTCCCTGGCCGCACCAGACCATTTTTTCGTCAAATCTGTCGTGGGTCCGGGCCTTGGCCTCCGAAATGGCGCCGTTCGCTGGCCAGTCCCATACTTCCTGGCCCCCCACAATGGGCAGACTTTTATCCTGTAGGTTCCGCATATTGGCCCCTCCGAAATACAGCGTGCACCCGTTCGCCAGGGACAGCTCCAGCTTCCGCTTCTTATGCCGGTGGGTTGTCCGCATGATGGGCGCGGTGGCCGGGCACGCCTCCAGGGTTGGCACCACTCGCTTCTCAACCCACTGGGCCGCTGGGCGGTCTGTCTGATGCGAGAACTGGGCATCTGAGGGATTCTCTGCCACCGTGTGAGCGATCCAGGCCTCAAAAAATACGCTTTTCCCAAACCCGGTTGGCCAGACCAGTGTGATGTTGCGGATGTCCGGATTCCCTATCCAGTCAAAGGCGAAGCGCTGGCTAGGAACCGCGTCAGGATCAAAAAACGCCCCTTTTCCGCCCACCAGCTGGACGTTCTCGGCCGCCCATTCGTATATCGGCCTAGTGTCCGGAGGCGCCAAGGAATCGGCCGCTCCTGATAAGATTGGATTAATTTTCAAAGGTCTTCTTAATCTTAATGGGGCCAACAAGTGGCCTTTTTAGCAGTTAATCGCCTTAGCCTCAACCCGTTGCGTCTGGGAATAGCGTGTCAATATTATGGGAACATCCTGGGCATAGGTTCAATAGTCCGGAGTTGCTCGCTCTTGTTCGTTCTTGTCCACCGCTTGTTGACAGGTTGCCCGCAGCTTATCCACATTCCGAAGGTTCGCCCGGATCAGGGGAAGCAAGTCCAACGGCGGCCAGGGAATCTCCAGGCTGCCTGGCAATTCCAGGCGCCGGGAGAGTTCCGCCAGGATGCTCTGGCCGGCCTCCAGTTCCGCGAAGTAATGGCGGAGCACCTTTACCCCATCCTCTACCATCTGGCGGTCATGAGAACCATCATGGCGCCCAGCATCAGCAGTTGAATCATCACTATAGGTATCAAGTCCATGGTGTCAGGTAAGTGATGGCCGGCGCCGAAACCCAAAACGGCGCCAGCCGGGAGGATTACCCTCCCAAAGATTTCAGAAATTTCTCTGTTTCAGTCTGGAAATCTCGGATGTATCGCGTCCTGTGGGCCTCATTGCAGAACGGGACCGCGGGCGAGCCAGGTTGATTGGGATATTCCTGGCCCCAGATGGGACGATCCGGCGGAACGATCCGGCCGCATTCCTGGCATATCAGGGTGAATATCTGGCGCTCAATCATCGGCCGGTGGCAGTTCGGTATCAATCCAGTGCTCCAAGGCCCTCACGCGCCTCCTGATGGCATCCAGAGGCGGTATGCGGGCGGAGCCCAGGCCGTATTCAACCGGGCATACCCCGTCAAACATGGTTTGCCAGGGCCGGATAATAGCTTGGCGCCGGATGATTTCCTTCGTTCGGACGCGGGCAATCAAGCGCCGCATATTTTCTTTTTTCATAGCCCCCCCAGTATCCTTTAGTCTCATTAAATGTCAACTCCAATCCAATTAGAATCCTTGCCATTTTTCGTTCCGGTAGACCGGCCGCGGCATCCGGTTTGAGCCTATGCGTTTGGTTAAGCGGAAACTCTCGGTGCCAGTGATGTGGCCTCCGCTGATCAGGCGCCGCATCAGCGGCCCCATGGCGCGGTTATCCGTAAAGCCGTAGACCGCTAGGTCTGGAAGTATCATGTCTGATGTCACATATTCAGGCAGGCCGGCAAGGGTCTTGATAGCGTCCGCTTCCGCGACATCCAATGGGGAAGGCGTGTTCGCCTCCTCCACCCGGGCAATGGCCACCTCGGTGGCCCTGTCCTCGAATAGTGGGCCCAGTGACCGTCTCTGATGGTCGTATGAATCTCTCATTTGGCCTCCTTTACTAAGCGTTCCAACCATTCCCGGCCTTTGCGCCGGCATTTCTCTATCAGGCTTCCCTTCAATCGGAAGGGGAGAGGCTGGCGCTTGTCCTTGGCAAGTGGCCGGCCGCGCCCTCTTTTCTTGGCGGGCATCAGGATTCCTCCTCCAGTAGTCTATAGGACGAGAGCACCACCCACCCGCATTGCCGCCTGGTCCTCTCCTGCTTATTCTCTATCCGGTAGCCGGCCTCCCTCAGATTTGAAATCCGGGTTGCTGGGCTCAGGGATCCGCTGGCCTTGGCCAATGTGGGCAGCCCTACCCAGGCGCCGGGGCGCCGCTGTAGGGCCTGTAGGATTAAAGCATTCTGGCTTTTCATAGGCCTCCCTTGCCCTCCAGTTTCTCCATGATGTCTCGCTTCTGCCATTCGTGGACCCGTTCAAGGGTGTAGAGAATACATTCAAGAACCATTAAAATCCGGGGCAGATATGGCCAATCCGTTGTCTCTGCCAGGTCCGTTTCTTCCATTTCTATTGCGACATCAGACCCAAATCCCACCCGGGCCTCCTCCGCTTCCACCGCTTCTTGTGGTGTTCGGCCTGGGCGCTTTCTCGCTTTCGCCCACTCCAATAGAGATTTTCTCTCTATCAGGCGCCCGCCGCGGAGGCCTAGTTGGGAAAACCACCGGGACCGAAAAGCCCCTCTCTTTTCATGATTTCGGATTGTCTGCACACATACCCCGCAGAGTTCCGCCGCCTCATTAAAGCCTATCCAAGGCCGTTTGTCATTCATAGCGCCGGAGAGGCTACAGGGGCCTCGTAATTGCGTCAACCCAAAAGGCGCCCCTTGAATCTATCTCCAGAAGATTTTTATTTTTCCGGAGATCCCTTCCCAGGCCTTGGCCCCAAAAGCAAGCCGCCCAGAGTTTCCCCTGGACGGCCCTGCTATGGTTGCTGCTTTCGATCCCGCTAGGGCTCAAATCTGTCTTCGATGTCTGCCAGCCGGGCCTCCATCCGGGTGAGGATTTCCGCGGTGGTCACGTTTATTTCTGTCTCCTGGGCCCGGTAGGCCATGTCCGCCTCCCGGTCTGCCCTCATATCCTTGTAGACAATCCCCAGGCCGAAGATGGCAATGACGCCAAACACGGCGCCGCCTCCCCACCTGGCGGCGACCCAGATCAGGAGAGTTTTCATATCAGCGCCGGCGGGTGGCGTAGTGGGTACTGGATCTGGCATTATTTCTCGGGGGTAATGGTGGCTCCAATGGTAACGGAGCCGGAAGGATTGGCTTTGATGGTGAGAGCGCCCGGGAATTCAGAGCACCCGGCCAAGGCAAAGGCCGCCAACACCAAAAGGAAACGGGAGTATTTCATGCAGCATTCTTAACTAATCCGGCGCCAGTTGGCAAGACTAACGGACAAGGAGGGACAAGATGAGAAACGCCACCCACAAGCCGGCGACTAGAAGCCAGAAGTGGACTTCTCTGATTCGCCGTCTCATTCAGGACCGTTGTTCGGATCGCTCCAATCCGCGCTGGCCATGATTTCGAGGATCTCGGAGTGCGTGTATTGAGTGAGGCCGTCGAGGAAGGCCGGAGTAGGCCCGGCGTAGAAATTGACCACCACCGCGGTCTCGGCCAGGTTCCATCTCAGAGTTTCCTCAGAGGTTTCCAGGATCTCAGAGTAGTCTATTGCCGCCACATCCGCGGCCGGCACGATTACGTAAATATTTGTGTTCATGGGGTGTCAGTTGTCCAGGTGGGGGAGTTTTGAAGGCCGCCGGGATTGCCATATAGGACTTGTTTGACGGAAATATTGTCAATGCTCCCTGCAAACGAACTTCCTTGAATGTAAAAGTTAGGTCCACTTAGCAAGGGGATCTGCTCGGTGTAAGTGCCATTTGCGTTTACCTGCGCTCCTGCGCTCGCCCCGCCTACATAAGCCCTCACAATCCCTGCACTGTAATTACTGACAGTATAAGTAACCTCATAAACAAGACCATCAACGCTCAGGCCGGCGTCTTGGATGAGATAGCGCGGCGTTCCGGTCTCAGTCCCATCAGAGGTAGCTACACCATCGCCAATGCTCCACCCGGCCTGTACTGTCCAATCGGAATCTGTAGCAAAGTCACCATTGGTAATTCGCTCGCTGGGCGGCGCCAGGTTAATCCCAAAATCCCGGATGGTTGTCCCGCCGGGATTATCAAGATCCCCCATCCGGTACCACGCCACCGGGAGATGGCCGGACAAGTCGAAGGGGATTCCGCCATTGTAGATTTCCAGAATCTGGCCGGCCGTCAGGGCCCGGCTCCACAAGCCAACGGAATCAATCTGGCCATCGAAGTAATCGCCCGCCCCGGTCAGTGGTTCGCCTATGGTTGTGGTCCGGCTGGCCTGTTCCATCACAATGGAAACGCTTTCCGTTCCGATGCTGGCGCCGTCCACAAATAGCGTGGCGGTGGCGCCGTCATAGGTCAACGCAACGTGATACCAGGTTCCATTGGACATCCCATGAGCCTTGGAAATGCTATCGTTGCTGGCCCCGTTCCCAAAATTGCAGAACAGATTGGTGGCGCCTAGCTCAAATCGGTAGGCCTCATTGTAATCCGCTTGCCCTCTCGTGAACAGGTAATCCCAGTCAGTCAGGGCGTCAGGCTTTACCCACATCGCAATCGTGATGTTCGCCGGGTTGAGCGTGCTACTGGTGCCGAGGTCAACGTACTGATCGACGCCATCGAATTCGATGCTCCGGTTATTCCAAGAGGCATCCGCCGCCGGCACGCTTCGCTCAAAGGTAGGCGTATTGTATAGGGTCAAATCGTCCGACTCAGATCCCATGTCCGTTACCGTGTAGCCCTCTCCCGCATTGTCCTCGCCCATCCGGAACCAGTGCTCCGGGCTCATCCCGTCCAGGGTGCCAGGTTTCCCGGCCCGGTAGATTTCATTCACCTGTGCGTTCGTCAGTTCACCATCGAACACAGCAAACTCGTCAAGGGAGCCTTCGTAATACACAGAAGCTGCTCTCCCGATACGGAGTGCTGTGTCGTAGGCAGAAGCGGAACCAGAAACATTGCTGGAGTTGATGTCCTGAAGCACCCCATCGACATACCACTTGCTATTCAGAAGCGTATCGTGCTCCACATAAACAACGTGGTGGTGGAACGCATCGTCGTCCTGTGCCGCGTTGTCGTCCCACTTGACCCAGTAGGTTGAACCACTATACATGATGGGCAATCCAGAACCCCCATAGTTGAAAGAAAACGCTCCTTTACTAGCGTGTCCGTGGTCGAAGACCCCATTCGCTCCCGTCTCGTCGGACTTCGCCAAGAAGGAATAAGACTTGCTTGCCAAGGTAGCGTCGCCGGCGGATGCTCCGTATTGGTCCACCCCATCGAATCCCAAGGCCCAGTTGCTATAGTTCGGCGGGTTGTCCACGGTATAGGCCGGCTCGTTCTCCAGCGTCCCGTCATTGGATCCCGCCGCATCGGGCACGGTATCTCCCCCGCCCAGATTGATGTCTCCCATTCGCCACCAACTCACCAGGTCCGAGGAGTTGGCGTAGTCCCCGCGGCCATAGTTCAGATCGATGGGCCGGCCGGAATTGTAGACGGCGGCCACGGCCTCGGCGGACAGGGCTACGTCCCAGACGGAGACTTCATCTACGTCTCCCGCCATGAAATAAAAATTTGCTGCGGCAGAGGAAACTGCTCCTATAAGGAAGTTTGTATCAGGGTTGGTTGCAGAGGCTTGTGTATAGGACATCGTGTCTCTAGCAATCCCATCCAAGTAATAGGTCGCAGTTCCCCCGTTAGCGACCATCGCGATGTGATGCCATTTGCCAACCGTGATGAAACTCGACAAGTCTGCCCCACTCCCCCCGAGATTGTTCGTGTCCTGCACTCCCATGCCTGCTCGTTGGTATGAAAACCCACAATAGAATCGTTTGTTGTTGTGGCACCCCATTATCTGATTATCCGCAAAGTCGTCCATCTTCACCCAGTAGGACATCGTGGCATTCGTGTTGATGAAGTCGGGAATGAGGCCCGTGTCAACGTACTGATCGACGCCATTGAACGAGAGCGAATATTCATTCTCCGCGGCCGGCGGGAGGCCGTTCGGGAGGCGGGTGGCCAGCCGGGTGGCATTGCAAACGCCCGCCCGCTCTGGGCGCGGCCTCGATATGCGGCCGGCGAATTCTGACATGGCCTATGTGGCGCGGCGTGAGACCAGGCCCGTGATGGTGATGTAGAAATCCGGGGCGGTCGAGCCGGTCACTTTATACCAGCACCGTCCCTCAGAGGAGGGATTCGTGAAAACCTTCTGGGTATCCGCCGCCGTGATGGTTCCGCCTGGCAGGGCCGCGGTGGTGGAGGCGGAGTCGGAATCCCCGCTGATTGTGATGGTGGCGCCGCCCATGGTGCCCCCGGTGGGAATCCATACAGAGAATTCCTGGCCGGGCCGGATGCCGTCAATGACGGTATCCGCCACATCAGCGGTTATGTTTACAGTGAGGGGAGCGGTGGCCATGGTTTAAGCTGATTTAGCGCAATATGTGACTGTGACGGTGTCGCCAACGGCGGAGGCATGGGCCTCCCAGGTGAATTCCAAATTCGCTGGCGTGCCAGAGAAGCCCCCAGGAGGGGCCAGGAAGAGGGTGGTGAAGCCCGGCTGCATCTGGGGGATGTCCGGGGCGAAATTCGCACTAGACGCCAGAGCGATGTATTTATCGTTCGCTGCGCCCACCTCCACTAGAAATCCGTAAACGTCTCCAGTGGTTATGGCCGGGATGTCAACGCCTTCATAGTCCTTCGCTGCAAGGTCCGCGATTTCCGATGTCCATCGCGTGACCCATGGTGTTCCCGTGTCCTGGGTGACGGCGCCTGTGGTGCCGTTCAAGGTCGCGACATCGCCGGAGGCGGTCGCGGTCAGTTCCACCCGGTATAGGATGTCCGCGCCGGCATAGGAGACTCTTTGCTGGGTCCTTCCGATGCGGCGCTTGTTCGTGCCCGCGAGGGAAATCGGCGTAGCGTCTCCAAAGACTCCGTAATTCGCCTGGACATCTGACAGCGTGGACATGGTTTAGACTTAACCGCTTTAGTGAATTCTTACAAGTCTGAACTAATCAGAGGGTGATGGTTGTATTAGTGGTGGGACTGGTCAAAAGGCCATCCTTAAAGACCAGAGTTCCCTTCACACTGTAGCCATCAGAAAACTCTATCGTGACATCATTCCCGTTCCCCTCGATCCGGATTTCGTCAGTTCCCACCTGGGAAATATTGATCTGGTGGTCACTGGCCCTCTCTATCAGAGAGCGGAGGCGCTTCTTATCTGTGGGGGCGTAGTAATCCTTATAGATTTTCTCCCCGGATCCGACATTCTCCAAGGCATTCCAGCCCGCTTTCCACCAGAAATTCCCCCGCCAGCCGGCACGGGAGATGGAAGCCAGGCCATCCACCGTCTCCACTTGGCCGAGAAGAACGTAGTAATCTCCATCTGTAGCGCCAGAATCGTTCCCGTCCGGAAGGACGTTGAAGGTGGAGGCCTGGGCGGATCCCAGCGCGACGATTTCGGCCGATATGCCGGCGGATAACTCCTTGATTTCCCCCTGGCCGTCAGTCTCAAAGTGAAGGTAAATGAAATCCCCCAGGTCAATATCCAAATCCGGCGCCGTGGAGGCAGAGAGAGCGGTGGCGCCTATGTAAATTTCATGCTCCGTAATGGGCCCGGTCCCCGGACTGACTGGGTAGAGTTCGTAGAGGTATCCCGGCCGCCACTGGACCTTCCATTGCCCGGACTCCTTCCGGAGATACATCGGAGTCAGCGGGCAATAGGGGCCGGCGTGATACCGCGGGCCCTCCTCTTGCGAGCCCCGGTCCCGTAGGCCCAGAACCGCGGAGCGCACATCCTTAGAGAAGCTCTCCAGGGCCCTATCCCCTAGAACTACTCCCGGCGGGCGGATAGGCTGTTCTGATTTGAGCGGCATCTAATCAGGGAAGTTCCAGGTAGATATCGGCAGACCATCCGCCGCGGTCCGACAATTCCCATTCCTTGGTGTGCCTGAATTTGAGGCCTTCCTGCTCCTGGGTGGCGTTCACCAGCATCCAGTCGCGGTCTCCATCTATCGCCGGCGGATCCCCGTCTGGGATGTCGATGTATCCCAGGTTATTCACCTCGGCGGGTTTGAGCGGCACGGTGGAATCCCAGGTCTTTTCCCAGGTGAAGGTGGGGAATTTGTAGGTATGGTAGCCCTTGGAGATGAGGCGGGCAAATGTCTCGGCATCCCCGGCGGATGGTTGGGTGGGGAGCGGCCGCCAGGTAACGTGGGATTGCTCGTCTATGTACTTGGAGCAAACCATCGCCCCGCCACCCAGCGGATCAGACCATTCATATACGCCATTCAGGAGGGATGAAAGGATTCCTAGATCATCATCGGAGGCCGCTGAGACGGCGAGCACAGCCGGATGGAGTAGGATGCTTCGCTCTGTGACTCCGCCACGGAGGGTATAGGTGGGAACCGGCTCCGGGACATCCTCCTCATCCGGATCGGTCCCCTGTCCGCTGGGCCCGGTATATCCCGCAAACTTCACAGAAATCACCGTGTAATCTCCCGCGATATGCTTCACCCGGGGAATGGAAGCCAGCCCCAGGAAGCGCCAGAATCCCTCTATCTCCGGATAAAGGTCTTCGATGGGGCGATTAATGCGGAAATCGTCCTGGAATGTCTCCAGGTCGAGAGTATCCCGGGCGATGGTGAAGGATTGAGTGGCAGTCCAGCCGCCCTCCTTGTCCTGTTGCGCCGCGAAATCGGGCTGGGGAACCCAGTCCCCCGCCTCAGGCGGTCCATATCTCGTGTATGCCATGGTCTATTGGTATTTCAGGTCTAACCACTTGTCCTCAATCATTGGCCCTCCCCAGGCCTTCAGCCAGCCGGGGGCGTCTTTCAATCTCTCGTTCCTTATCCCCTTCAATTCCGCAATAACCTCGTCCAATTTATCGCCAGACCCGAATTCCCCGGCCCACATCTTTTGGAAGTCTCCAAAGTCGAACAAATCCGCCATGGGTTGCTCCATTCCTTTCCAGATTCCCATCGTCGCGTTCCTAACTCCCGGCTGAAGGCCCCCCATGAATTTCCCCAGCGTGGTATCCTCGTAAAACCACCGCGTCTTTTCCTGCATTATTTTGGGGAGAATGCCGCCCATGAAAGTCCCTATGGCTTGGGTGAAAACGCCAGCGCCAATCTCAGCCAGCTTCTGGAAAAGGAAAGTAACCTGCAATTCCAGGAGTTTTGTATTCCCCTGAATTGCCTGGCCAATCCCTAAGCCGATAGCGTCCCCTAGTTTCTTGGCGCCCTCTATCATCTCCGGAATTTTCCTGTTCATCGCGTCAATTCCAAAGACAAGGCCCTTGTTTATTCCCTCCCCGAAAGCAATCTGGAGCATTTCAAAATGCCCCTTCATGGTGGAGACTTTGCCCACAACGGACTGGGAGAAATCTTCCATTGCCCCCTTGCTCCGACTCAGGCCCCGCTGAATCATTTCAAGGGCCTCCGCGGAATCCAGCCAGCCCTTTTCCCCTTTCTTGGCGGCATCGAATAGAGACTTCATTTCCCCCTTAACGTCTGCGCTCAGGATGCCTAGTTTCATCAGTTGATTAGACGCCTCCCCTAGTTCTCCTCCCTTAGTTAGCGCCTGGAATAGCAGTCCAACATTTGTGGCGACCATCTCCAAATCCTCCCCCGTCGAGGCGGAGGCATCCGCCACCATGGTGAGACCTTCCCCAATCGCCGCCGTATCGCCGGCCAACGCCTGGAGAACTTTACTGGCCCGCATCAATTCGCCCGGCTCGAAAGGCGTTTTGATGGAGAATTCCTGAATGTCCTTCAATCGCTTGGCGGCCGCATCGGCGCTTCCCATGATGGAAGTAAACCCGAGCGCCATCTTCTCAAAATCCGCGGCCGCCCGGCTGGAATCCTTGATAAACTTAATCCCGGCGAATACCCCCATGGCCGCGGTGGCCGCGCCTATCCCGGTGGCGAGCTTCAGGCCCTTGCCGGCCAGGCGCCCCATGGAGCGGTTCAGCCGTTTGGCGCTTCGGCCGATATTGGCCAGCCCTCGCTCGGCGGCGGTACTATCCAATCCGACCTTAATTTTGAATCCAGAGGAAGGCATGGCGCAGTGTTTAACCTATCTAAGGCATTTCGTAAAGTCTCCCGCTCCTCTTGGAGCAGGTGGGCCCATTCCAGCTTGGCGCCGTTCGATATCGCCGAGCATCCCACTATCTGGACCAGGAGACAAAAGTGCATCTCCCGGATATCCGAGAGGGAGAGCCCGGCGGCCAGGCCGGCCGCAATCCATCGGGCCCGGAATGGGAACCGGATTTCGCCCCCTACCGTCACCCGTCATCTCCTGCTAGCTTGGTGGCGGAGGCGGTCATTGCCGCCAGGTCCAGTTGGAAGCCGGCCGTGAATTCCTCGCCGGCCGCCAGGGAAAGCTCCCCCAGTCCCCTCTCGGTAGCCCGGACCCGCAAGAACTCGAAATCCGGATCGACGGTAGGGGCCTCTTCATTGCTCATCTGATAGATGGCCATGGCAACAAGGGTCTGGTCTGCTGCGGTGGGTGACTCCTCGGCGGCCTCCAGCTTGGCCCATACCGCCTGGAGCAGGCTCTGGCGCTCCAAATTCAGCGGGTGAAATGTGATGCCCTCGATTTCTCCTCCTCTCCAATAACTATTTTGGACTGTTTCTCTGGTTGTCATATTCCTATTTTTGCCAGGATCGTTTCCTGGGTGGACCGCTGGCTCGCCGGATCAATTACCGCCTTAGATTTCCCCCGCTGAATGATGTATTTCGGGGCGTTCTTGCTGCACCTCTCCCGCAAATGGGCCCGGTTCTTCAGCATGATCATGATGTAGGACCAGGGATGGCGCGGATGTTTGGCATTGAATGCGTCTGGATCCGCCCAGGCCGCTATCAAATCCACCGTTCGCTCCCCTGATTCCGTAGTCCTATCCAGGAAATGCCAGTTGAAAAACCGCCGGCCGTCCACATCGAAATGGTCCTCGAAACCCCGCGGATCGGGGGGGACATCATAGGCCACTAGCGCGGCCGCCAGGCTAATATCCTGGACGGTTAGGGTCTTGGCGAATCTTTCCATGGGGCGCCGGATTCAGGCTGGCCCGCCGGGTTGAGTTTACAGCGTCAGATTGATGTATCCGCGGGCCTCAAATGAGCCGGTTTCCCATCCTTGATTCGTCCGTTCCAAGGTGGCGGAGTGGACAAGAAAATCAGAAACGCCTGTGATGCCTTTCATGGCAGTATTAGCAATCACGCCCATGGCGCTCCCGATGGTCACGCCGAGAGTGGCGGCCGTAACCGTCACGCCATTTGCGGAAAAAGTGGCAGTCTCATTGCCGCTCGAAACTCCATTCACTTCGCCCTGATGGTCCAGAACTTCCACGATGTCCTCGCTAGTAGCAAGGGTAGCGGATGCAATGAAAATACCCAAATCGGTTTCCTCATCAGCCAGGCCTCTGAATCCGCCGTCGCCATAAGTCGTCTGTGCCATCCCTAATAGATACGGAATACAATCAAGAAATCAAGATAATTGAACAAGGGAAACCGTGGCGCTAATAGTCGTCACCCGGACTCCATCGGAAATACTGCTGGAGGTTGTCCTGGGATCCCAACACTGGGCTGCGGAATAGTTGTCTGCCAGGGCGATATCCATTGAATCCGTTCCGGCGAGCCGGCCCAGGATTTCATGGGCCCAGGAATCCACCGCCCCCTGGGTAGTTTCTTCCGGAAGAGTTCGGAGGGTTACGGATGCGGTCCCGTCATAGTTCCCCAGAAGCACGGGATGCTCTGTGAAGTCTGAGAATCTAACGACTCCGTAGGGTTTCTCCGCGGTTTCTGAGGCGCCGGCGGCGTGGAATGTCAGGCCGGAAATGTCGCCCAGGTCCGTTGCCAAAAGTTCGCTGCAAAGTTGCTCGTTCATCGTTGTTCCCTTTCTCGCCGTTTAATGGCCTTTTTATACCATGCCAGGGTTGTCTCCTGAGCATCATCAAAGGCCTGGACCTGGCCGGCAAGGGTTAATAGCCCTTCAATATTTACGCCGTAATTTGTCAGGAAAACATATCGGCGGTCCGCGTCCCACCGTGCCGCTCCCATTCTCATATGTTTCTGGGCCCAGGATGCGACGTTCTTCCCAATGTTGGCGCGGTCTGGCCCGGATTGCAGCCGCCCGGCGGCCACTCCGGCGCCTAACCACCCGCCCTTGTGAATCCCCACCCGCTTGCGGCGGGCCGTCATGGCCCGGTTGAAAGCGGCATTACTCACCACAATCATAGAAGACCAGGGAAGATTGGGGGGCGGGTTGGCCTTTCCCCTTCGGACTTTATCGATGTGGCGATTGATTTCGCTAGGGTCAGATTTGAACTGGCCTGGCTGGACTTCGTTCCATCCAAGTTTCCTTGATTTCAGTCTGGCGCCGCGGCCGCCTTGTTTGATTCTCCTCAAAAGCTCCGGCCGTTTCGGGGGGACGACGTAGCAAACCCGGCGGGCAGAGCGTTCCATACTCTTCTCGATTGTCTTCTTGGCCTTGGTCGTAAGGCCCCAGGGTTGAGTCTTGTTGGCAAGGTCTTTACCGAATCGAACCGCCAGCCGGGCGGTGGCCTGGCTTGCGTCCTCTTTGAATTCCTTTGCGAGGCGCTCCATGGTAATCCCAGGGTTTTCCTCAAATTCCAGCTTCATATCCCCTGCTGGTCGTCCCGGAGGGAAATCGTATGGAAGCCGGCGTTCTCCGTAATCCCCGCAATCCGGAAATCCTCGCCGGCAAAATTGGCCAGTTTGTTCACGTAGGAAAGGGCCGGGTTTGAATATTCCGAAAGGAATTCCTCGGTGGTCACCACTAACTGAAAAGAACTCTCCGGCTCTGCCACATCGTCCGGGTAGTCCTCTCCCCTCGTAATGTCGCCTCTGACGGCCTCTACGCCGCCTCCGCCGTCGATGTGAAGGGAATCACTTCCAAGGACATCGGAGCCCGTACGAGCGAGACAGCGAGCAAGGCCGGCGAGTATGCCGGGTTTCACCTCTTACGCTTGCCGGCTTTTTTCGCGGCCTTCTTTGCCGGGGCGGCCTTTTTCGCCGGGGCGGCCGGTTTGCTGGCCTTGGCCGCATTCACCGCGGCCTCTGCTTTGTCAACCGCTGCCTGAGCGGCCGCAACGATTGCGGTGGCCTTGGCCTCTGCCGTTGCGAGTTCCGCGGCCTTGGCTTCCGCTGCCTGGGTGGCGGCGGAGATTCTGCCATCAATAGCGGCGGGCGCGGCAGCCTTGGCTGCCCGGCGGTCCTCTAGAATTTTATTCGCATCCGCCAGGCCGGCGGCTGCAAAATCAGCACCTGAATAAGTGCAAGCAATCCCGGATCCGCTCTTGATTGAAAGCGCCGCCTCACTGGCCGCGGCCTCCACATGGGACGGCGAGCCAATAGCAATCACCTTGGCGGTCCAGTCCCCGGCCGTTCCCTTGAATTGGACAGCGATGGCCTCCGGAGCTCGCATAGTATTAGGAGGACTCTTGGAGGGTCAGGGCGCCG
>Ga0255048_10000949_pt1 | contig 21276 bp, 20 predicted proteins | sample JV7_2_2_MG_FD_183619 | JGI IMG/M metagenome (GOLD analysis project Ga0255048, IMG submission 183619) | Seawater microbial communities from Jervis Inlet, British Columbia, Canada - JV7_2_2 | ecosystem: Environmental > Aquatic > Marine > Inlet | place: Canada: British Columbia | collected 2016-10-06
CTGCAATCTCTGTAGTCTCGTGTGCCCTGTTCAGGGGTGTATCACGATGGTCGAACGCGACCATGGACAGACACACATGACGTGGAACGAGTACCAGAGCGATGACTCGCCGGGTGAGCTGTATCCGCGTCCCAAACACGGGATCACCATCGGCAACGTCTGAAGAGATACGGCCGACGCGATCGGTTCGATGCGATACCATCAAGCATGGTCGAAGTTCGCCCCATCCGCCCATCAGACTGGCAGCTACTCAAGGCGATCCGGCTCGAGGCCCTTCGTGACGCGCCGGAGGCTTTCTGCACACCCTACGAAGAGGCCGAGTGCCTTCCGGACAGTCATTGGAAACAACGAGCGTCCCAGAGTGGCGATGGCGATGCTCTCACCGTGCTCGCCCTGGAGGGTGACCGGCCGGTTGGCATGTCGGTCGGTGTGTTGCGCACCGAAGGCACGAAACCGTTCGTCGAGGTACTGGCAGTGTTCATTTCGGAGGACCTCCGCAGGCTCGGCGTTGCCGACCGGCTCTTCGAGAACGTGGAGGCATGGGCTCGGTCCAAGGGGGCAACGTCGCTGTCGTTGCTTGTTGAGGAGAAGAACCCCGGCGCCCGTCGCTTCTACGACAAGCAGGGCTATGTCTACGTCAACGAACTGGTGTCTTCGCCATCAGGGGACGGTCTGTGGCAGATGCGCTACAACAAGCAGCTGATAAACGACGTCACACAACCCACTCCCTAGGCTTGCAGGAGTGAGTGGTGAAGAAACCGTTGCGGTGTATCAAGTCCGGTCCGATGGCGAGATCGCTCTCGCTCGGCTCGCCGCAGATGGAATCGATGCCAGGCTCGCTGTTGACGACGAGGGGGGGCTGAACCCGGGGTTCTTCTCCCTCTACGGCGTGAGACTCATCGTACGGCCGGAGGATGTCGAGGTTGCCCATCAGAGCCTCGGGATAGAGCATGTAGCAGTTCCCGCTCAGGTTGCGGATGCGATGTTCAAGCACGCGGGTTGGGCGTATCCCGAAGAGGCGTGCGGCCTCGTTGCCTTCGATCATGTTGGAAAGCCGGTGATGACGATGTGTCTGTCGAATGAGGATCGCGCTGTCGATCGGTTCACGATCTCTCCCGCAGAGCACTTCGGCGCGATCGGGCTCTCTGAGCGATGCGGGAACAGCATCGGAGCGGTGTTCCACAGTCACCCACGGTCCGAGGCGTATCCGTCCGAAGCGGACATCGGCGGCGGTGCAGACCCCGATTGGCTGCACTTCATCGTTGGTCCGGTGGCGGGGGCGAGACCGCTGCTGCGGGCGTATCGCATCACCGATGGTGAGGTTGCCGAGGTGAAGATCACCATCGGGCAATAGAATCACCGACATGGCCAGATCCGAACACAACCGAGAGGCATATCGCGTCCTGTTCGGATATGTGGGCGCGGGACTCCAGGTTCTCGCAGTCCTTCTCCTTCTGATGTCGTTCCCTGTGGCTCCTGCGTGGCTGTTCGTCGGGTTGTTGATCTTCATCGTTGCTACGTCCTTGTGGTCGTGGCAGCGGTATGCCTCCAACTTCATGATGCCGACCGTCGTCGGAACGTTCCAGGCGGTCTTTTGGATGCTGCTCGTCGGTGTCGGCGTGGGGATCATGGGGTGGTCCAGATGAGACTCACCGTTCTCGGGTCAACGGCGGGTGCACCGTCGCGGACGAATCCGGCCTCCGGATACCTCGTTGAGCACGAGGACACATCCATCTGGATGGACGCCGGTACCGGCACCTTCATGGAGCTCGCCAAACGAGTGGATCCGGGGAAACTCGATGCTGTGGTGATCTCCCATGTTCATGTCGACCATTGCTCGGACCTGTTCGGGTTGTACGGTTTTCTGGCTTTCGGACCCTCAGGTGATGTGCCTGTGAAGATCTTCGTGCCAGATGGTGCTGCTGGGCACCTGGCTTCGTTTGCCCGTGCGACTCATGAGCATGTCTTCAATGTCGTGCTCGACGTCGAAGAGGTTGCACCCGGCGCTGGTGTGGCTGTTGGGGACGCGGTGATCCGCTTCGGTGAAGCAGTTCACCCTGTTCCTTCGCTCGTGACGCGGATCGACGCTGGCGGAGCATCCCTTGTGTACTCGGGCGACACCGGCCCTGGGGGGGACCTGCTCGAGATCTCGACCGGTGCAGACGTCTTGCTGTGCGAGGCGTCGATTGCCGGTGTACGAGACGAACGCACCTACGAGTACCACATGACGGCGATCGAAGCTGGAGAAACCGCTGCATGGGCGGGCGTGAACAGGCTGATCCTGACACACATAGGTGCTTTGATGGACCCACAACAAAGCCTGGAGGAGGCCTCGGGCGCCTTTGCAGGTGAAATCGAGTATGCCGCACAGGGAACAGTGTTCGAGATCGAAGGTGGACGATGACGATGCGCACCGACAGGGCGAACGATGAGCTGAGGACCGTGAAGATCACGCGGGGTTTCACCGAGATGACGCCTGGGTCCGTGCTCATCGAGATGGGGCGCACTCGTGTGCTGTGCACCGTATCGCTCGACGATGATGTGCCGCCGTGGATGAAGAAGTCCGGATCAGGCTGGGTGACCGCCGAGTACTCGATGCTTCCCGGAGCGAGTCCGCAACGGGTAAGGAGAAGCTCCGTCAACGGTGGTCGTACGAAGGAGATCCAGAGGCTCATCGGTCGATCCCTGCGCGCTGCGGTCGACATGGAGGCCATGGGGCCTTTGACGGCTCGCATCGATTGTGATGTGTTGCAGGCAGACGGTGGAACGCGGACGGCTTCGATCACGGGGGCGTGGATCGCGCTGGCAGATGCCTTCGACGAGTGGGTTGCCGAAGGGAAGATGGAGCGCAATCCGATCAAGGCCAACATCGCGGCGGTCTCCGTCGGTGTGCTCGATGGTGTTGCGATGCTCGACCTCCAGTACACCGAGGATGTGACCGCGGACGTGGACGCCAACGTCGTGATGACGGGGGATGGAAGCCTGATCGAGGTGCAGGGGACTGCAGAGGGCGACCCCTACACCCGTGAGCAGCTCAACACGATGCTCGACTATGCCGCGTCCGGCGTCGAAACGCTCGTGAACATGCAGAACGAGTCGCGTCAGTGAAGATGCCATTCGGTGTTGTTGTCGCATCCAAGAACGTCGACAAGATCGCGGAGGTCGAGGCCGTCCTTGCCACGCTGGACCCGCCCGTCGGCGTGATCCCTGGCCATGTGTGGGCGGATGTCGATGAGACCGAAGCCACTCTTGCCGGCAACGCGCTGTTGAAGGCGCGGGCTGTCGTTGCCGCCACAGGCCATGCTGCGGTTGCGGATGACACGGGTCTCGAGGTCGATGCGCTCGGTGGGGCGCCCGGTGTGACGACGGCCCGGTACGCGGGGCCGGATGCGTCGTACGCCGACAATGTCGACAAGATGTTACGCGAGCTTGCTGACACCGAGAATCGTTTGGCCCGGTTCCGCACCGCAGTTGCTCTCGTGACTCCCACGGGAGAAGAGCTGGTCGTCGAAGGAGTGCTCGAGGGAGTCATCGCGACCAGTCGACGTGGGGAGGGAGGCTTCGGCTACGACCCGATCTTCGAGGTTGACGGCCGCACCCTTGCCGAGATCCCCGTCGAAGAGAAGAACCAGATCTCCCACCGTGCCCGTGCGCTGCTCGCGCTCGCAGAAGCCCTCAACGGCTGATCCGGCATGATCGCGGGATTCGTCACGCGGCTTCCAAACATCTCCAGCCCACTGATTGGGCCGTCGAACAGTGGTGATACCCATGTCTTGGCTGCGTCGGCCCCCATGATGGATCATTGCCAGAGTCCCACCGGTAGGTATGATACAACGAGCGGGCCAGGTCCTGGATCCGAAAGCGAGGAGACAGAACGTGGAGTTCTGGCGAACTCCCCTCGATGCCGATCGAGTGCGGGAGCCTCGCGCCGACGTCTACGTCCTCGAAGACCGATGTAAGGGCTGCGAGTTCTGCGTTGAGTACTGCCCTCGCGACGTCCTCGCCATGGCAGAGCATTTCAATTCCAAGGGTTACCACCCTCCGATGGTCGTGAAGACGGGTGAGTGCCTCAACTGCAACATGTGCGAGGCGATCTGCCCCGACTACGCGATCTTCACCGTGAAGCTGCCCGAGGCTCTCCCCGCTACCGCACTGCAGATCGCCGGCGTGAGCAGGAGTTCGTCCTCGTGATGGCCGACCCCGTCGGCGTTCTCACAGGACCTCACTACATGGACGGTGACGTCGCCTGCGGAGAGGGCGCCATTGCCGCCGGATGCCGCTTCGTCGCCGGTTACCCGATCACACCCTCCACCGAAGTCGTGGAGCGCATCTCCCACCGCTTCCCACGAGTCGGCGGCACCTTCATCCAGATGGAGGACGAGCTCGCCAGCATGGCTGCGGTCGTCGGTTCGTCGTGGACCGGGACCAAGTCGATGACCGTCACCAGCGGGCCAGGGTTCAGCCTCATGATGGAGAACATCGGGTTGGCCGCCATGATGGAGACGCCCTGTGTCGTGGTGAACGTGCAGCGGGCCGGCCCCTCCACCGGACTACCCACGATGGTGGGCCAGGCGGACGTGATGCAGGCACGCTGGGGCTCACACGGCGACTACGAGATCATCGCGCTCAGCCCAGAGTCTCCCCAGGAGGCCTTCGATCTCATGATCGATGCCTTCAACCTCGCCGAGCTCTACCGGGTGCCGACTATCTTCCTGATGGACGAATGTGTGGGCCACATGACCGAGAAGGTGATGATCCGACCCGCAGAACAGATCGAGATCGAACCGCGCCGGCTCACGAAGTTGCCACCCGACGACTTCATGCCATACAAGGTCAACGACCACCCGGTGCCCGAGTTCGCCAGGGTGGGAGACGGCTACCGCTTCCATGCCACCGGCCTCACCCACGACGAGCGTGGTTATCCGGCCATGACCGTGGCGGCCCAGGAGGAGCACGTGTTCCGTCTCAGCGACAAGATCAGGGCCCAGGCCGACGACATCGTCCGCTTCGAGGAGGAGGGAGTAGAGGACGCCGACGTAGTGGTCGTGAGCTACGGCATCACTGCTCGCGTCGCCAGAGCCAGCATCGACCTCGCTCGGGACCAAGGCCTCAAGGTGGGATCGCTGCGCCTCGTCGTCGTGTGGCCATTCCCTGAGAATCGAATCCGCGAGTTGGCGGGTTCGGTCCGTGGCATCGTGGTGCCCGAGATCAACCTGGGGCAGATTGTCCTCGAAGTCGAGCGTTGCGCTGCAGGAAACACCCGCGTGGTTGGTGTCCCCCACGCAGGCGGTGCCGTCCACGACCCGGCGACGATCGCAGCAGCCATCGTGGAGGTCGCGAGATGACCATCGAGATCCGACCCGACTATGCCGAGACCGTCGAGCACCCGGTATCACCCTATCTTCGGATGGACCGCATCCCCCATGTGTGGTGTCCCGGTTGCGGGATCGGCACGGTCGTGCGCTGTTATGCATCGGCCCTCGAGAGGAGCGGCCTCGACCTCGACAAGGTGGCAGTCGTCTCAGGCATCGGGTGTTCCGGCCGGGCCGCGGGGTACCTCAAACTCGACGGTTTTCACACCACCCACGGCAGGGCTATCCCCTTCGCCACCGGGCTCGAATTGGGACGCCCCGAGCTGACGGTGACGGTCATCTCAGGAGACGGAGACCTCATCGGCATCGGTGGCAACCACTTCATCCACGCCGCCAGGCGAAATCTGGACATGCTCGTGATCCTCATCAACAACTTCATCTACGGCATGACGGGTGGCCAGAACGGGCCCACGACACCGCTCGACGCGATCTCCTCCACCATGCCGTTCGGCAACTTCGAGATTCCCTTCAATATGCCGCACCTCGCCGCGTCGAGCGGTGCGCCATATGTGGCTCGCTGGACCTCGCTCCACACCCGGCGTCTCACGTGGTCGATCGAGGACGCTCTCGAGCGCACCGGGTTTCGCTTCATCGAGGTTGTCGCGCCCTGCCCGGTCCTCTATCTGCGGCTCAACAAGCTCGGACAGGGGATCGACCGGATGCGCTATTACCACGACAACGCCGAGATCCGCAATGGCGCTGATCCGAGCGAGGCAGACATCGACTTCCAGGGGAGGATCCTGTGCGGTGTTTTCGTGGACAAACCCCGACCCACGTATCGCGAACTCATGCAGGCCCACTATCGCGAGGTCCTCGGCGACGAATATGTCCCGATGCCTTCCGAGGGAGGAATGATCCATGGCGAGTAGCGAGAGAACCGAGATCCGTATCACCGGATTCGGAGGCCAGGGTGTGGTGCTCGCTGCCCACATCATCGGCCATGCGTGTGCGATTGTCGCCGACCAGCATGCTTCGATGATGCAGAGTTTCGGTCCCGAGGCGCGGGGATCGTCGTGCACCGCGACGCTGGTGATCTCCCCCTACGAGATCCTGTACCCCTACGTTGCCAGATCCGATGTGCTGGTGACGATGTCGGCGGACGGTTATCAGACCCATATCGGCGAGTTGGCAGAGGACGGCGTTCTCGTCTACGAGCGCGATCTGGTGTCTCCAGCTCCGCACCGCCCACAACGCATGCATGGTGTCTCCTCGACACGGATCGCCGAGTCACTGGGGCGCCCCATTGTGCAGAACATCGTGATGGTGGGGTTCTTCGCCGCCGTCACGTCGGTGGTGTCACCCGAGGCGATGCGGGAGGCCGTGGCCGCCTCCGTCCCGCCGGGAACCGAAGGGATCAATCTCGAAGCCTTCGATCGTGGCCTGGAGTTTGGCCTCGAGTCTGTGGGCCTCTCCGTCGATGAGGTCGTGCCTCGGATGGTTCGGGAGCGGTGATGAGTGCGCCATCGACGTTCGACACGGCGGTGGTCCCCTGGTCTGGTCACATCTCGGCGCCCCCACTCCTGCCCGAACCGCTCCCCATCAGGCCCATCGAGCCGGCCCCCTGTACGGCGGCGTGCCCGGCTGGCGTCAACGTCAAGGCCTACGTGTCGCTCATCGCCGAGGGCCGCTTCTCCGAGGCGCTGGAGGAGGTTCGTCGCCGCTGCAGCCTGCCGAGCGTTTGCGGCCGGATCTGCCATGCTCCATGCGAGCCTGCCTGCCGCCGGGCGGAGCACGACGATCCGCTTGCCATTCGGGCCCTGAAACGGTTTGTGTCCGACATCGAACCTGGGCTCCTATCGGGTTGCCGGATCCGCCCAATCGTACCGAGCGGGTGGCGGTCGTCGGCTCCGGGCCCGCAGGCTTGACTGCAGCCTTCGACCTGCGCCAAGCCGGTTTTCCTGTCACGGTCCTGGAGGCAATGCCAGAAGCGGGGGGAATGCTCCGCTACGGCATCGCCGACTACAGACTGCCCCCCGAAGCACTCGATGCCGACATCGACGCGCTGTTGTCCTGCGGGATCGAGTTGCGCACGGAGACCCCGATCGTGGACTATGGCGAGGTCACCGAACTGCTCGACGGCGGCTACTCAGCGGTTCTTCTCGCCCTCGGCGCCCAGAATGGTCGCATCCTCGGTGTCGCAGGTGAGGAGGAGGCGCCGTCCGTCGAGGATGCCCTTGGATTCTTGCGCCGGGTCAGCACTGGAGATCACAGTCCCCTCACCGGCAAGGTTCTCGTTGTCGGCGGTGGCTCGACGGCGATCGAGGCGGCACGCACGGCCCTGCGCCTCGGCGGCGCTCCGGTGGAGGTCGTCTACCGGAGGTCCCGATCCGAACTGCGGGCAGGATCTGAGGAAGTCGACCAGGCCGAAGAGGAGGGAATCACCTTCCGTTTCCTGGCGGCGCCGCATCGGTTCGTTGTGTGTGACGGGTTCCTTCAGGGCCTCGAGTGCCTCAAGGTCTCGCTCGGTGAGCCTGATGGCGACGGTCGCCCTCGCCCGGCGCTCATGCCGGGGACCGAGTTCCTGTTGGAGGCGGCCCATGTGCTCGTCGCCGTCGGCCAAGTGGCAGACCTTCGTTTCATCACAGGTTCGCCGGTCGAGAGCCTGATTGGGCGAGGCCTTCTCCGCACGGATCCTCCCGGGGCCATGACCTCTGAGCGCGGTATCTTCGCCGCGGGGGATGTCGTCTCTGGACCCACCACGGTCATCGAAGCGATCGCCTCCGGCCACGAGGCCGCCGTCTCGATGATCCGCTATCTCGAGACGGGAACCGCGGCTCTAGGGCGCCCGGGGGCTGTACCGACGCCCGAGTTGGGTCTCAGGGACCCGGACCCGGGAGACATGGCCCGGATCCCGTCGACGCTGAGGGAGATCGAACCGGGGTTCGAGTTCGGCGAGGTTGAGCAGTCCTATACGGCAGCCGACGCGGTTGCCGAAGCGTCGCGCTGTCTCCGCTGCGGCCCTTGCCACGAGTGCGCCGTGTGCGCGCCCGGCTGTGACCGCAGACACCTTTTCATGCATCTCGAGAACACAGAGGTGCCCATCACGTGGGTTCCCCTGCGTGTCACAAGCGAAATGGCCCTCAGATTGGGCTCGAACGGTGCTCTCCCTGCGAGACTGCTCGAACCACCCACTTCAGCCGAAGGCGACCTCGACCTTTGGCCGATGCGAATGCGGTATTCCGCCGACCTGTGTCGGGGGTGTGCCCGGTGCATCGAGGTGTGCTCGTTCGACGCCTTCCACCGCGATTCCTCTGCGGCGCCGGATGCGCCGGTGTACTTCGACCCGATGGCCTGTCGGGGCTGTGCCCTCTGCGGCGCCGTTTGTCCAACGGGGGCCCTGACCCCGGTGGCACACAACCAGGAGTGGTGGGATGCGCTTGCGCCAGCCGGTGACCCGACACCGAAACACCTGACATTGATGTGTGACACCGGCGCTTCCCCGACCGGCTCAGCCACAAACGGTGACTTGCTGGCTTGCCGCTGCGTCGGACAGGCCCATCCCGGGATGTTGCTCGACCTCTTCCGGAGGGGTGCCGAGCAAGTCACGGTCGTTCCCTGCGCCATCTGCCGCTTCGGGGCAGGGCCCAAGCTCGCAGCCCAGCATGTTTCCGAGTCGGTCGCGCTCCTGCGTGCGTTGGGTCAGAACGGCAGTTCGGTGAAGCTCGCCGTGCCTTCCGTGGAGGGCGTGTGATGGTGCCGATCGACGTGCTGCGCAAGACCTCCCGAGCCAACCTGTGCACAGCGTGCGCGAAGTGCAGCACGAGTTGCCCGCTCGAGGGATTTGCCGGGTTCTCTCCCATGCGCATGGTCACCGCTGGTCCGGGGCCAGAGGAGCTTCGCGAGCAAGCGGCGGCCGCACAGCGCTGTCTTACGTGTTCGCTGTGCGAGGTTCGTTGCCCACAGGGCGTTCACATCTCCGAGTTTGCCCGCGGTCTGCGCGACCTCAACCTCGATCTCGATGGCGACCGGGAGCCCTGCCCTCACGGGAGGGTCATCCAGGTGGCCGCCAGCCCGGACTGGATGGGGCGGGTGCCCCCCGGCGAGCTCTCCTGGCTCGACGACGACCTCGAGGTGGCCGAGCATGGAGAGATCGCCCTCTTCGTCGGTTGTCTCCCGGTGTTCGATGCCCTCTTCGGCGACCGCTTCGGAGTGCGCACCACAGACATCGCCCGCGCCGCGATTCGTGCGCTCAATACCCTCGGCATCAAGCCGGTCGTTGCGGCTGATGAACGCTGCTGCGGCCACGACCTGCTCTGGGGTGGAGACAAGGAGGGGTTCACCGCCCTGGCGGAGGCCAACACTGCCGTGTTCGCCGACCGAGGTGTCGAGTTGGTGCTGACCGCCTGTGGTGAGTGCTGCCGCACCTGGCGCCTGGACTACGCCGAGGCAGTCCCGAGCTACCAGCCCCGGATTCAACACTTCGTCGAGTTCCTCGAGGAGCGCCTCGACGCCGGCGAGCTCTCCTTCCTCGCCTCGGATTCTCCCGAGACGGTGACCTACCAGGATCCGTGCCGCCTCGGCCGGCACCTTGGTGTCGTCGACGCTCCGCGCCGGGTGCTTGCGGCGGTGCCCGAAGTGGATCTGGTCGAGATGGATGGCAGCGGCATGGATGCGCGCTGTTGTGGAACGGCCGGGTTCATTCATTGTGATGCAGCCTCCCGGCGTCTCCAGCGCGAGCGCCTCGAAGCTGCCGAAAGCACCGAAGCTGCAACGCTGCTCACCGCTTGTCCGAAGTGTCTGATCCACTTTGCTTGTGCCCAGGAGGAGGATGAACGCAGTGGAACAGCCTCGGAGCACATCTCGGTCGAGGACCTCACGGTATACACATCACGCATGCTCGCCGCGTCGATACCGGCAGGCGACGTGAAAGAAAGGATGGAAACAGCGACATGAGCGAAGAGACTCTCCGCACGGGGGTGTTCGTCTGCGAATGCGGCACGAACATCGCGAACGTGGTCGATACGCAGGAAGTGGCTCGTTTTGCGGCCGAACTTCCCGATGTGGTGACCGTGGTTTGTAGTCGATACACATGTGCGGAGCCAGGACAGAACGAGATCAAGCAGGCCATCGTCGAGCACCAGCTCAACCGGGTGGTCGTGGCGTCGTGCACGCCCAAGATCCATGAGCCCACATTTCGCCAGTGCGTCGCCGATGCAGGCCTCAATCCATACCTCATGGAAATGGCCAATATCCGCGAGCACTGCAGCTGGGTCCACAGACTGGATCTGGAGGCGGCGACGACCAAGGCCAAGGACCTGGTTCGGAGCGCGGTAGGACGTGCCTCCAAGCTCGAGGCTCAGGACGAGCGCGAATTCCCCGTGACCGATGCTGCCCTTGTCGTCGGAGGCGGGGTCGCCGGAATCGAGGCGGCCCTGGAGTTGGCGGACGGAGGCCACCAGGTATACCTGGTGGAGCGACAGCCATCGATCGGCGGGATCATGGCGGCGCTCGACAAGACGTTCCCGACCATGGACTGCTCCATATGAATACTCGGCCCAAAGATGATGGATGCCGGTCGGCATCCGCGAATTGAACTGTACGTCAGCTCAGAGGTCGAGAGCATCACGGGTTTCGTGGGGAGCTTCCAGGCCCGAGTGCGTCGCCGCGCCCAGTACGTAGACGCGAGCGAATGCACCGCCTGTGACCTGTGCACACCGGTGTGCCCGGTCGTCGTCCCCGACGAGTACCAACAAGGTCTATCTTCGCGCAGGGCCATCTACCGCCCCTTCCCCCAGGCGGTCCCGGCATCCTTCGCCATCGACGCAGACAACTGCCTCGGTTTCAACCCCATCGCCTGTGGCAAGTGCCTCGAGGTCTGTGAAAAGGAATGCATCGACTTCGACGTCCAGGACGAGCTCATCGATCTGGAGGTGGGAAGCATCGTCGTCGCCACGGGCATGGACATCTATGACCCCAGACCCAACGACGAGTACGGATATGCCCGCTTCGACAACGTCGTCACCAACATGGAGTTCGAGCGACTCGTCAACGCCGGCGGCCCCACCGATGGTGAGCTTGTACGTCCATCCGACTACCGCCATCCGAAGCGGGTCGGTTTCATCCAGTGTGTCGGCTCGCGTTCTGTGTCGCGCGGCGTGCCCTACTGCTCCAACTTCTGCTGCATGAACACGATCAAGGAGACGCTGCTGCTCGAAGAGCACGACCCAGACGTGCAGTCCACGGTCTTCTACACGGATATCCGCGCCTTTGGGAAGGGTTTCGAGGACCTGTACCAGCGGAGTCGTGAGATCGGTGTGCGTTATGTCCGCGGCCTTCCCGGACTTGTCGAGGAGGATCCCGATAGCCGGGACCTGATCGTCCACGTCGAGAACACACTGACCGGACGTCGGGAAGAGCACCACTTCGACATGGTGGTATTGGCCGTGGGGCTGGTCCCTCCCAAGATCACAGGAAACGGGAATGGTGAGCGCAGCATCGCCGACATCTTGAGCCTCAGCCATACCTCGGACGGTCTCGTGATGGAGGCCCACCCCAAACTCAAGCCTGTGGATGCGCCCAGTCGCGGCGTCTTCTTTGCCGGCTGCGTCGAGGCGCCCAAGGACGTCAAGGACAGCGTGACCCAGGCAGGGGCGGCGGCAGTCCGCGCCGGAAACCTTCTCGGGGCGGGTCAGGTTCGCATCGAAGCGATCACAGCCATGCTCGATCCCGATCCGTGTCGGCTCTGCAAGATCTGTGCAGAGGCGTGTTCGTTCAACGCCATCGAGATGGCAAACAAGAAGGCGAATCAGCTCCCCGTCTTCATCGAGGCAGCATGCTCCGGGTGTGGCACATGCGCCGCCGAGTGCCCCTGGGATGCGATCTCGATGCGCCACTTCACGGATCAGCAGGTCATGGCCCAGATCGATTCCATCCTGGCTGTGGATCCAATGGAAAAGATCGTCGCCTTCGCCTGTAACTGGTGCTCCTATGCCGGTGCGGACATGGCGGGAACCTCCCGGCTCCAGTACCCGGCCTCTGTCCGCCTCATCCGCACCATGTGCAGCGGGCGGGTAGACGAGAAGTTCATCTGGCACGCGTTCCGTCGTGGGGCCCCACTGGTACTCGTCTCGGGATGCCACCTCAACGATTGCCATTACATCGACGCGGCCACCTTCACGCAGCGCCGAGTGGAGAAGGCGTGGATCAAGATGGACCGGCTCGGAATCCGAGCCGAGCGGCTCCAGCTCGAGTGGATCAGCGCCGCAGAGGGCCAGAAGTTCGCCAGGGTGATGCGGGAGTTGGAGGAGATGAGGGGTCTGGTGACTCCGGAGGAGGCCGCCGAGGCTCAGGACATTCTCGAGGCCGAGATCGCAAAGCAGGAGCGGCGCAAGACCAGGAAGAGCGCTGAGGGAGAGAAGGAGCCTGTGACTGTATGAGTGCGAGCGTCAAGCCCTTCTACTGTCTCCGCTGCGGACACAGGTATCGGACCGAGCACGCCAAAGGGGTCATCGTCGAACGGAGCTGCCCCAAGTGCAGCAGCAACAGCGTGCGCCTTGTACCCCAGGGGGGCACCGGGCGCGGGGCTGCCCCAGACGACAGCTGAGAGCTGCACCGCACTTCCTGCTTACGGAACGGTTTGTGCGGCGTCTGGTCCCGAGGTGGCGAGACCGTCGATGATACTGGTGCCTTCGAGGCGGGTGAAGACCTCAGGGTTCACCTTGACCTTCATGTCTCTGGATCCACCGCCGACGATGACCCACTCCGGTTTCATCACTGCCGCATCAACGAACAGAGGGAGATCATGGGGCCGACCGAAGGGTGTGACACCCCCGGCGACCATCCCTGTGACGGCTGATGTCACCTCAGATGAAGCGAACGAGACCTTCTTCACATCCATGAGCTGTCTGCCCATGCGATTGACGTCGAGTCTGGTCGTTGCGAGAACGAGGAACATGGCGTGGACGCCGGAGGGTCGCTTCGAAGCGAGCACGATCGCGTTCGCTGATTGGTCTGGTGGTATCCCGTAGTGCTCGCAGAACTGTGCTGTGTCCGCGAGATCGGGGTCGCACTCCATCACTGAAAAATCGGCTCCGACATCGGTCAACGCCCGAGTAACGGCGGAACGGATGTCGGCAGTCACGATTCGGTGCCAATGCGCTCGACCATCAAAACTCCTCCGATGAGGTTCGACACGATACAACGGATGACATATGGCCGAATCCGTGCCAACATGGGCGGACGGAGAAAGGAGGTGGTCCAAGAATGTCCGAAAGTATTTGCAGGACCCCGGAGGTGGTCGAGCGCTAGCGCGACCAGCTGTGTACCAGCGAGGTCGCGCTCCTCTTCGAGGCAGGTGGCGACTTCAACTTGGACCACCGGAACCCGGAGCATCACACGTAGGTCCCGTGCGACGGCGAACACGCCGAGGACGCTCCGGGTTCTCTCGCGCCCCAAGCCGATCAACCTCCGCCTCGCATACCTTCCGGGATTCGTGTGAACCTCGAGGTGCCGTTGTTTGATCGTGGGGTAGTGGATACGATACAACGATTGGGCAGCGAGGTGACCGGGGATCGAAATGCTGCTGCGCCATAGCGAGAACTCGATCCGGCATGACTCGTGCGTTGGGGGGGTGTGTAGCACGGCAGAGGACAGAAACCAGTCCCGATCGGTACATGGGGAGCATCCCTGATATGCGCCATCGAGCCGACCACATACGGTGGGCCCAAGAGGTGAAGATGGCGAACAAACCTGGCGAACCGTCCGTTCCGGAGTTTCTTGCCGCGGCCGTTCGAAGACGACTGATCGACTTCGATGAGCATCAGCGGTTCCTGAAGTTGTATCGATCCCTGATTGCGGAATCGATGCCGGGGGCCGAGACGACGACCGCTGCGAAGCCCCCGCAGCCTCGTCAACCTGAACCTTCGCCTTCACGTTCGCCGTCGCGAGTGCCGACACGTCAATTCGCGGCGACGCCACCGAGTCCTGCGGCGCGGCAGCGCACACCCCAACAAAGGCCTGCACAACCAGCTGTGGCCCCTGAAGCCCGGGCAACGATGGCTCCTCGTGAACCATCGGCTTCAGAGCAACTCAGAATGCAGCGCAGAGAGCGGAGACTCGAGAAACGCATGGGGCGTGCGCAGACGGGCGTCCGATTCCGCAATGCGGTAGCCGCTTCATGGAACGCCATGGCCACCGATGTTGCCGCCAACACCATGACCTACCTTGGTGTGCTCCTTGCGATCGTGGTGATCTTTGCCTTCTTCGCCTTCGGCTACTTCGGCGACGTAATACGGATCAAGAACCTCCGGCCCCTGGTCGAGCTCGCTGTTCCTCTCACGTTCTTCGGCTTGGCTACTGTCTTGCGCAAGAGAACGGGTACGTCCCACGCAGCTACGGCTGTGGCACTGATCGGCGCTCTCACGATTCCTGTGATGCTCTCTGCCTCTTTCCGTGACGGCTCGCTGTGTTGCCCTCCCGATCTCAATGGGCCTCCACGGTGGGCAGGCTACGCAGCAGCAGGACTGGCATCAGCAGTGGTGTACGCCTGGCTGGCCAAGCGCGAGCGCGTGTTCGCCTACCTCGTCGGGCCAGCGTTGTGGGCAGCGGTCGGTGCCATCGGTCTGTATGTGACCTTCGGCGTGTCCGGGTATCAGCTATTTATCGTGATCGTGGCGATGGGCGCCACTTTGTACGTCGCATCCCGGCTCGTTGAAACAGCATGGGGATCGATTCTGGCGGTACCGATCGCACGCATGGCGATCGTGGGTGGCCCCATTGTGTTCGTGATCGCGGTGATCTTCGCCTATGGCGACGTCTCGAACGGTGGAAAGCTGGTCGTCGAGGATCTTGCCGCACCCTCTGCTTTCGCTGCATGGGCAGCTGTGGCATTGTTGGCAGGAGCATCCACATCAACCTTCGCCTGGTCAGAGCTTTCGGAGAACTTGCGTACCGCCGCGATGCGTGGCGTGCGTGGCGCCGCGTATGTGATGGCCGGCATGGCCGTCGTGTACACAATGGGCCTGGGTATCGCCATGGAATGGGCTGGCCCATTCGTGGTCGCATACGGGTTCTTTGTCTACGGACTCGACCGCAAGCTCGGTGGTGCTGGCAACATCCCACTTCTCGTCGCCCGTGTCGCCGTGGTCGGTGGGTCGGTGGTTTCGCTTGCGGATCCCCTTGTCGGGTTCGTGACTTGGACAGGGCTTGCCGTTGGTGCGGGCTTCTACCTCGTGAACGACAGATTCCGTGGCCTGCTCGATCCGTTGATGCCGGCCGAAAGCAACCGTTCAGTGAGCACCTGGGCTGCCTGGGTGACGATCGTTGTGGCGATGGCACAAGGTGCGTTCGATGTGATCGGAGGGTTCAAAGGCGTCGCGATGCTACTGGTCGGAGCGACACTCGCCGGGTTGTCACGTACGGCAAGGGGGAGGTTGGCGCCGCTGTCGACTTACGCAACGGTGCCCGCAACTGCACTCGTCGGGCTTGGATTCGTGCTGCTCGTCTCGGTATCACAGCAGCTGTCGGTGTCAGAATCTGTCGGCGCATTCGTTCTGTTGGGCTTCGCAGCGGCCGCCGTCAGGTTGCCATGGGTTCTGCGTGCCCCCGTGGTGTATGTCGCGGCGATCAGCGCGCTGAGTTTGTCCCTCGGAGAATTGCAGTCACTGACCAACGACTTCGCAGGAGCACTGACCCTCGTGGCCGCCGGCGTGTTCTTCATCACAGGATCTCTGAGGCCGCAATGGCGCACGCACGCAGTTGTGAACGGTGTCATTGGGAACCTGTCGCTCTATGCGGCGCTTGGCGTCCTCGGAGACCCAGGCGCACGCATCGTTGTTCTGACGGGTCTCGTCGTCCTCAACGCCGCTCAGGGCGCAGCCATAGAACGCCGCTCGTGTGCGCTCTTCTCTGTGATTGCTCGTCGCTACGCCAGTTGGCGTGCTGTGGTCCGAGCGTGGCCCTCGAGTATCGCCGCTGTTGCGCTCCTACCACTTGCCATGACCGTCGCTACGTTCAGCAGCTTCGATGATCGTGTGACAACCACCGTGCTCGTAGCCGGCCTGGGTTGGCTGTATGCCGCAAGTCTCTGGTCGCGGGTCATCCGCAGCCGCACTCTCGGCATTTTTCTTGCATACGGAGCAGTTGGGTTTGCGATACTTGCATCGCTTCCCGTTTCGTGGTTAGCGACGCTTGCGGCTTTGTCGGGAACCCTCACACTTGTGTTCATCGCCATGGCGCTGCGCAAACCGAGCTGGACGTTGCCTGCGTGGATGCTGGCAACCATAGTGGTTGCTTTTGGGGCGTTCTCTGCGGGAGCCTCCGTCGGTAGTCTCAACGACTGGGTGTTCGGTTGGGTCGCCTCGATACTCGTAGCCGTTGCGGTTGTGAACGGTCGCCCCGGCTCTGGTGGTGTCTCATCCTTGTGGCTCCGACCGCCCGTCGCACTTGCGATCGTGGTCATGCCCGCAGCGACAGTGTTCGCGCTCGTCGACGATTCCGGTGTTGTCATTCTCGCGACGATCGCAGCGGTCGTGTTCGCCTTCTTTGGATACCGCACCAGGGCCGCAGCGGTGAGCGTGCCGGTTTCCGCGTTCACTGCGTTGGCGTATGCAGCGTCGATCGGCTCCGAGATATCGCTCATCGAGGACCCCGTCGGCTGGGTTCCACTCATTGCTGGCTTGGGTGTGGCCGCCGCGGTGCTTCCGGGCAGGGGGCGGTGGCGAGTGCTGACCGAACCATCTCCCGGTGTGCTCGGCGCAACCTATGTGGTGGCCGGGGTCGCGTTGCTCTCCAGCCCAGGCACGGGTTGGGAATCGACGCTGTTGGTGGTGTGGGCCGCTTTGATGGTGCTCACGCGGATCATCTTTGACGTTTTGTGGGCGAGATACGCAGCTCTGGTCGTTCTCCTCCTGGCAGGCGTGATAGGGGGAGAGGGATGGGCCGCCGGCTCAGTGCTGGTCGTCGGCGCGGTCCTCGCCGCGTCGGCAGGCGAGTTCGACGGGGTCGTCGCCGCGGCCCATCGATGGGCAGCGATGGTGAATGCGTTCGTCGGCATTGCGCTTGTCGGTGTGTGGCAGCAGTGGACACCGGAGTTCACGGTGTCCCTCGCCCTGATGAGCGGCGGAGTCCTGACGTTGGTGTCGATGGGCCTCGACTTGCGGGCTCATGCTCACCCGCAGCTCCGCTGCTGGTGGATGCCACTTGCCGGGGCCGGACAGGGTGCCATGGCAGTTGCCGTCTTTTTCGCCGCCGTGGGGATCGAGCCCGGCATCGTCCCTGGCGTGCTGTTCACTGTGTTCGCGATCGAGGGAGTCGCCGCCGCCACGTACGCCCTCGTCCGGATCGATGAGCGGTTTGCCGCCGCTTGCGTCGCCTTCTTCGCCGCCGCCTACGGCGCACTCGCTCTCTGGTTGCCATGGACGAATAGCGCAGCGATCACAACGACGGTTCTTCTTGCCGCAAGCACCGCGGGCGCGGCAACCTTCATCCATCTCGGCTCCGACCGTGCGCGGACGGGAATGTGGTGGCGTCCCATGGCTGGTGTTGGGCATGTTGGTATGTGGACCACGGTCGGTCTTGGTGCGATGGAGGGTGTTGATTGGGTGCTGATGACCGCCGCTGCGTTCACGGTGGAGTCTGTGATTGGCGTGGTGTATGCCGAGAAGCGGAAATGGGAGGCTGCCGCGTGGGTGGCTGTGGTGTCTGGTCTGGGTGCGGTCGCGGCGATTGGCGAAGTGGCCGGTTCATCGACGAATACGATCGTCTTGGTCGGGTTCGTGACGGGTGTTGTTTTGGCCGGCATGTCTGTGGTGCTCGATGTGTTCAGGGATGGTGAACGGCCCGCCATGTGGTGGCGTCCCATGGCTGTGGTCGGTCATCTGAGCGCTGCCTCCAGCGCCGGTCTCGCTCTTGCCGACTGGACGTTCAACGATGCGATGCTGATGGTCGCCGCGTTCTCACTGTTCGAGGCACTGGTCCTTGGTCTGTATGCGGTCGTTCGCGACAGGGTGGAACTCGCGTGGGTTTCATCGGCCGCGGTTGGTGTGGCCGCTGCTTCAGGTGTCGTGGGTATCGATCTGGCACGCACCGAGATCGCCGCGGCATTCCTCGCCATCGGTTCGATGATCCTCGTGGTGTGGACCGTCCTGATGCGCAGCGGGCAGACGTCACCGAGAGTTTCGATGTGGCTGTGGCCGGGATTCGTGCTCGCGGAAGTCGCCCTCGGCGTTGGTGGATTGATCCTGTTCGATATTGCTTCGCAGCCGGTTGGCTCCTTCTCCGTGGCCGGTGTGCTCGCCATCAACGGCCTGGCAATCAGCGTTGTCGCCACGGCTCGGAGACTTCAGATCCTCGCGATAGCGTCTGTTGGGCTCGGTGCCGCTGCATATGCGGTCGCGCTGTACGCATTCGAACCGTCGCGGGCCGCAGCCATGGTTGGCATCTGGGTGGGCACTGTGACGCTCGGGCTGGCCGCAGCATGGTTCGGCCGTCGAACTGGCGATCTCGCACGCATGTGGGCGAACGCCTGTGCGCTGGTGACCCCTGTCGGTATTGGTGGCATGCTCGTTCCGACCAGCGGCGCAGAAGGCGATTTCGTGACGGTCGGGTTCGCAGCTGCTTGTTTGACTGCGTCGGCCATCGTCTGGCTCAACCAAGGCATCATCGAGACAGTTCTCAACGATGAGCTCGATTCAGGGAGTCGAGAGAGCAAGTTTCTTGCAGCCGTGTTCCTGGTGCTGGGAATGGGGTCACTTGCACTGTGGTACCCCGAGGCGGCCTCGAGCATTGCTCCGCTTCTGGCGACCGCCGCACTCGGCATCATCGGTGCCCGTATCTGGTCAATGGACGATGCGAACGCTTCAGCTCTCGTCTCGTGGATGGGGCTGGCCATCGTGTCGCAGTTGGGCGCGGCTCGGCTGTTCGAGGTTGTGAGCGTGCAGTCATCGGCCGTACTGGCCGTGAATTCCGTTGGCTTCCTCGCCGTTGGCATTCTCAGTGTGAGGCACCGGTTTGCCATGGTCGGAGTTGTCGGTCTGATCGGTGCGCTTGCCGGACTCGTAAACGACATGTTTGATCTCGCCACCCACACCACCATTGTCCTTGTGGCGGTCGCGATCCTCGCTGTTCTCGAGAGCGAACGGCTGTTACGCAAGCGTGAAGGACGCGAGTACACGGATGTTCTGCGCATGCTTGAGTGGATCGCCATTTCTGCTCCACTTGTTCTGGCAGCGGTCGAGATGCTCGACAACCTGAATTTCGGTCTGCTGATGGTGATCGAGGGTGCCGCGCTCATCATCTGGGGATTCGCATCACGCATCACGCGCAGAGTGATCGTCGGGCTTGCCGGTGTCATCACTGCCATCACGATCGGTGTGGTGACACCCGTGGTGAGCGGCGTACGGGAGGGCTTCGGGAGCGGTGGCTGGCTGATCACCGGTGCCGTGATGGCTGTTGTGTTCATCGTTGCAGGATCAAACATTTCCAAGTACCGGGCAAGCTTCGGGCGCCAACTCGGCCGTATCGGTTCGGTGCTGGAGGACTGGGAATGAGGAGGTACCTGCCGCCGGTCGTTGCCCTGGCCGTCACGTTCACAGCCGTGGTGATGACGTTGACTACCGATGTGATTGGGACCGTCGGAGGTCTCTACGCCTTTCTGATCGTTGGTGCAGGGGCCGGTACCACGCTCCTGTTGTTTCTTCTTGCGTTCGTTGGCCGTGACGAACGCCCGGTTTGGCCGTCGCTGGCTCTTGGTGGACTGGTCATCCCATTTGTTGTGATCATCGCAGGTTTGGTGCTGTTCTACCCGCTCCTGGCTCTCGCTGACGTGGTCGTCGAGTGGATCGAAAGCTCCAGTTTCGATCTCGGTCGCACGATTGAGCCGTGGGCACTTGCCCTGATCGTCGAACTTGCCGTTCTTCCTCCTCTGGTTGAGGAGTTCTTGAAGCCCTTCGGCTCGATCTTGCGACGTCCGAAGACCAGGAGAGATGCGTTCATGTTCGGCGCGGCCGCGGGAATCGGGTTTGCGATCATCGAGAACTTCCTGTACGCATCCGGCGGAGTTCTCGGAATCGACTGGCTCGCTATCTCCATGACGCGCATGGTGTCGGTCGCCCTGCATCCCTTTGGTGCTGCCCTCATCGCCGTTGCGGTGTTCGAACGAAGAAACATCATCAGGTCGTACGGTATTGCTGTAGCCACCCACGCGTTGTGGAATGGCTCGGTAGCAGTCACGATCGTTGCCTTCTCAGAGGAAGGTCTATACGCAGACAACCTCGTTTGGGGTGTAGCGATGTTCGGTTTGCTCACGATGATCGGAACCGTGATCCTTGTTGGATTCCTGTCCCTGGCCGTGGCCATTCGCGACAATCATCAGGTTCGGTTCCTCGCTGTCCTCGATCGGCTGGATCAACCTCAAGGGATAGGCGCCCTTGCGGTGATCGCGACAGCTGTTGCTTGTCCCTTTGCGGTGGCGATGCTTGCGTTCCCGAACTTCCTCTCGCTCTGAAGGAATAACCGCCCCCGAGCAGTCGCGACCACGTGGAGGAGGCAGCGACTCGACGGCGCTGCCTCCTCCACGTCTATCGGCTGGATGTCGTCCTAGCGAGGGCCGCTTGGCTGTTCGGTGTACCGGCCTGTCGGGTATTCGAGTGACGTGGTGTTCCAGTACCAGAAGTCCGGGTCAACCGTCGCACCGGACTGCACCACTGCTTGCGACTCGGTCGGAGTCAGGTTGTCGAACGCAGTCGTGTTCCAGTAGAGGAAGCTGGCATCAACAGCGCTCTGTGGCGTGGTGACTGCAGCTCCAGCTACCGGTGCGAGACCTTCGTAGGATGCGATGTTCATATCGAGGAACGTCTCTCCCACACGCTGTGGTGTGATCGCTGCGACTGAACCCGCCGGTGCGAGCCCTTCGTATGACGTGATGTTCATGTCAAGGAAGGCATCTCCCACACGCTGTGGTGTGATC
>Ga0255048_10000951_pt1 | contig 21212 bp, 35 predicted proteins | sample JV7_2_2_MG_FD_183619 | JGI IMG/M metagenome (GOLD analysis project Ga0255048, IMG submission 183619) | Seawater microbial communities from Jervis Inlet, British Columbia, Canada - JV7_2_2 | ecosystem: Environmental > Aquatic > Marine > Inlet | place: Canada: British Columbia | collected 2016-10-06
GGTAACATAGGATTTAATGGTGAAGATGATGTAGGGGGAGAACGCACTTATGCCAAAATATCTGCAATAGCAAAAGATGTAACAAGCGGAACAAATGATGGTGCTTTACAGTTCAAAACAATGGTTGCAGGAACTCAAGAAATCGTGTTAGAAATAGAAGATGGTGTCACAATCAATGAAGCATACACTCTCCCAACTGCCGTCACTGGAACAACGGGCCATGTCCTAACTGCTAACACAAATGGGACTACCTCTTGGGCAGCAGTAGGTCAAGAAACTATTACAGATGTAACAATAGGTTCAGGAACTAGTGGAACAACATCAGGAATATATTTCGGTGCTAACAATGAAGCAGGTGTAGTTGCAGGTGAAGTTAGTAGTCAATCAGTAGCAAGTAATGGTTATATTGAACTAATGAATTGTGATTTAGATACTGAAGACGGGACAAGCGGATTACAAACCATTGAATTAACTGTTCAAATTCAAGATGAAACAAATAACAATGTAGAGTCTTTCAAGGCATTAGTTCAGGGAATAGAAAAATCAGTATTAGGAACTACTACTCGTGAAGTTAACTACACAGAATGGGCTGTAATTTACACTCCAACAAATAGAATAGGACAGTTAGAGGCTGATTACGATTCAACAGATGATACTATTAGAATTAGATACAAACATACTCAAAGTAGCACCGCTACTTTAACCGCTACATTTTATGCGGTAACAATGCAAAATAACACATGAGGTGAATAATATGGGTAGGCAACCGTTTAGAAGAAGTAAGAGTGATGGAACATTAGATGATGGAACAGGGGGCGGTGGTAATACAAGTGGAATGCCGATTGTTGGCGACCAAACTAATAACTACACTAATTTTTACATTATGAGTAATAGTTGGGGAACATCTAATACTGCTAAAGATTTTGATGCTGAGTTTTTTGGAAGTGGATATGGATTTTACTATATGTGGATAATCCCAAAGACAGGAACTTTGACAGGACTTTATGCCGCTATTTCATTGGCAAATACTTTAACCAATGCTGTTCTTAGAGGCGGATTATATGACATAGATGCTAATGGTGAATGTAACGAATTACAGTATTATGTGGACATAGATTTATCCGCCTGTTCAAGTGCGGCTTTGTTTGGTAGCACTTCTTGGAAAGATGCAGATGGGAGTAGCATTAGTGCGCCAACAGTTACAAGAGGCGAACAATATATGGTAGGTTGGGTTCAAACAAATTCAACTGCTAATAGCAATAAACCAAAAATATGGCACAATTATTGTCCACACCCAACAGGTCAAATAGGAATGGGTCAAATGAATTCTTGGGGCAATCCATCCACTTTCAATAGGGTTACGGTTTCAAGTTGGAGTTATACATTACCAAAATCATTTGGAGCATCAGATAATACAACCACAGGTGTATGCAATAAATTATGGATGGGAACTTCAATAACTTCTAAGAATTATGTTCCAAAATTATGTGCTAAAATCACGGAGTGATAAAATGTGGAAACTAATAGAAATTGATGAAGATGGGAACATAACAGAAGAAACAAGGAATGCATCTTGGGAAGAAATACGAGATATGAGAAATGGTTTGTTAGATTACACAGACCAATATATGTGGTCTGATAGGTTTGATTTACTTACTGAAACGCAAAAGACAGAACTACTTACATATAGACAAGAATTGCGTGAATTACCCGTAACAGGTTTTGATGCAGAAGATACAGAAACAGAAGGAGCAAACAATACTTTACTTAATTTACCAATCCAACCTGATTGGATGAACTAAACGAGATGATAAAATGGCGTTAGAACTAGATTATGAATATGAAGAAATAGGGGTAACTATGCCCGATGTATATGCAAAGATTGCGAGAGCATCTTTTAGCAATATGGAAAACGATGATGGCGTAAATGTAGAATACATGGTTAAACTCTACAAGAACGAAGAAGCGAAAGAAGCAGGGGAACATCCCTTTGGTGGAAAAGGCTTCTCAACAACTTTAAACATTGGTAATGCTAAGACACAGTATAATTTACTGAAACAATGTTACCTTCACTTAAAGGAACAAGACGGATTTACTGATGCAATAGATAGTTAATATTATTTACTTGCACTAATAAAAATTCAAAAAAATATCTATCATTTTGAGTTTTTTTAGCCCCCTAAAACGAACCTAAACAGGCCCAATATCCACCTCTATGTGGGATATGCGGCACAAGTATAGGCCCAAACTAGGACATCTAAGGGGTAGTTAGTAAAACGCCGGAGAACAGCATTTCATTGGATTAACTTATTAGTCTTTTGGGCTAACATTTCAATCCAAAACTTGAGGGTATTTGAACCCTGCAAATACGAGAATTAAACATCAACATAATGTTCAAACTCTTTTTGTTTTTTCAGGTGCATATAGCATTGCTTCCAAATATTATGGTGATTCTTTTTAGGATTAACATTTAACTCAAAGAAATAGTTGAATCCTTCTATAGGATTCTTTTCTTCTTTGTAAGTATCTTCACTTAACCAAACTAAACCGCCATAGATTACTCTATAAACAGTTCCATCTTCTTTCTTTTCTTTTTGAAGTGCTATTTCTTTTATTACTACATGGGCATCCAATGCAAGAAGACCCATCCCTGTTGCTACATTTACTTTTAACGCCATTTAATCACCTTTTGTTACAATTAATCGAATTTCATTCGTTTTTTTGACATTTCAAAATCCTAAAAAAAATCTACCCTATAGCCAAAACACACTAATCAGCGTGTTCTGACCATAAGGCTTTACATTCCCTACATTCCCAAATTTTCAATGTTTGAGGTGAACCGATATAAACTCCATGTATTCTTTTTGGAATTGTATGTTCGCCACATAAAAAACATTGTTCACGAAGGGCCATTTCTTTGTTCCTCATCTATCAATTTTTGCATATATTCTTCAATAGAACTCTCACTATACTTGGAATTTCCGAATGCTGCGAAAAACAACAAGGAAATTACAAGAATAAAGAGAATCCACATAATTATCTCCATAGTATCCATTTTTTACCACTCCACTTTCAAATCTAACACTTCTTCTTCTTTAATTGATAATCCTTTAACAATACCGTTTTCTTGTCCATGTTTCCATAAATCATATACTAATTGACAATCCTTTAAACAATACTCAGCAACTTCACTATACCCACCTGCTTTCCATACTTTAGGGGCATCTTCACTATTCATTAGTTTATCTGAACCTAGCGTGTTAGATACTAGATTAGATAGGCTATACCTTTCACCATGTTCTTTACTTAAGTAATGGCTAGTGTCAACATAAGACTTATCATCTAAGTATTTTTTTATACAATAAATATCTAATGCATTTTTTAATACAGGTAAATCAAAACCCACAATGTTGTGTCCTAATAATATTCCGCCTTCTTCTTTATGATTATCTAAATCATATTTTAATTCTGATATTGGCTTGACTTTAACATTAGATTTCTTTAAATCATCTACTGCTTTATCAATATATATTGTGCCTTTATCTCCATCCCAAGTGCATACAGTTGAAACTTTAAACATATGGGTATTACCCCATCCACCAATTTCATGTGAATAATTTTTGGTTTCTAAATCTATTGCTAATACGCTCATTTCATTCACCGCTTAATCTACAATATCTTTCATATCTGACCATAACTCAGATAGCATACTTTTTTCTGCTGCTTCTGGGTCTGGGGTCACTGATGTAATGTTTCTGACTATCCAAATGCATAGATTTAGATTTCCTATATTAATTACACCACGCATATTCCAGCCTTCTTTACCTTTAGTGTTTAAGGCCTCAGTAATTACTTTAGGCCCGTCAGTGACTTTAAAAATCATAAAGTCAGTTTCATATTTATCCATATTATCACTCACAGTCACAATAATCGGTATTACAATGGTTTGTAATTATCTTCACTGAAGCATAAACATCATCATGATGCTTAGCCTTTTTAGCCTTTAATACCATACTATTAATAACTTTCCTTTCCTCGTTTGCGATTGTGTGGAATGTTCCAAATAATATGTGCTGATGGTTATTATTCTTACCTTTAATTAAGGCTAAGAACTCATCAAGTTCCCACCATGACCTTCTTAGGAAATAGTATAGTTCTAAGTCTTCATATTCCATTGATTTAACTTCTTCTGTTGTTTTCATATTTTAACCTCTTTTAATTTTACATATTTCTTCCGAGAAATTGTGTCCTCTTCAAAATTTACTCCGACTATATCCCACCAATTATACAGGGTTGATTGACTCTTCTTTGTTATTTCCCTTACTCTAGTAATTAATCTTGCTTTATTAACCCAACCATCTTTATCTTTCAATTCAGTATATGCTTGCTTAAATGCTCCCATATTGGCGTTATCTTGCGCGACTTGCTTTTCAACTCGGAGTGCGTCATCGAGCCAAGAGACAAGGCTCTTATAACAATGTCGAATGAGAGAAGAAGCCTGAGTAATATGTTTAGGAGTGCAAATAAATCTCTTGCTTTTATCTTCAATTCCGGGCGATTCTGCGATACAACATAGAACAGCCAATCTAATCATGTGATTGTTCAATCTGGTGATAAAATTTCCCGCGACTTCAAATACTTCCGGCCTACTGTGGCTGACATAATCTCGCATAGAATGATATTCCCTGACTAAAGCATCATTAAAATCCTCACTATATTTAATGACCTTTTTAGGATTTTCTCCAACTTCTTCATACCTTTCATCTAATGTTTCATAGATTTTAATAAATGCATTTGCATATCTTGTAATGGGCATTTGTTGGTCTATCTCATGTCCTACTTCCATTAATAATGTTTCTCTTATTTCATCTTGAATTTCTTGAGGAACTTCATAAATATAAATTAACATTCTCTGTAAGACACCCTTTTCTGCAATAACAGTAGTTAATCCCTTTGGGATATATGAAGTAGCATATGGTGAACGGCGACAATCACAAATAATAGGAGAATCACCATCCTTCAATTTCTTTTTAATAACATAGTTATTACCATGTAATGTATTCATTAATTTATTCAAATACACAATAACATTTTCTTTATGTTGTGATTGCTTAAATACACCTGAATACTCAAACTCATCGAATACCATTAACCCGCTACCTTCTAATGCCCCTTTAGTTTGAACATCAACAAAAGTAGTCATAGGGTTTCCGTTTTCATCTTCTGTTACTTGCCGTTCTTGTTTCATAGAGCCAATTAAGGCTGCATCAGTGAAATCAGTAATATCAAATATATCATATTCATACCCATACTTGGTATTCAATATCTCAAACACCTTTTCTGCAATTGGCCCATAGAAATTAAACAATTCAGTTTTACCTGTTCCTGAAGTTTGTAACCACAATATAGGAACTCTAGTATCTTCTCTACCTTTACCTCTAACAATTATAACTTTGTCTTTTACTATCTGCCCCAACAAATTAAAAAATGTTAAGGTTACTGGAACTTCATTATATTTAGACACATCTGTTCCATCTTTAATATATGCTCTAATTAAATTGGGTAATTGCATTTTATATTCTCCCGCCATTTCTGGGAATTCTTCAAAGTATTCATCTATTGCTGCCATTTATATCACCTGTTTTGATTCTGAATTTAATACATCTATTATTCTTTTTGCTAGAGTTACTCCAATTCCATCTAACTTAGACAGTTCAGTTGAAGTTGCCTCACCAATTTCCATAATAGAACCAAACTCCTTAATTAAGGACTTTGCTTTTTTCTCACTTATTCCTTTAATAGTCATTAACACATCTACTCTTAAATCAGTTGTGCTTATTTTCTTTTGTTTTATTAGCCTCGGATTATAAACTGCTCTATCCATAGGTTTCATTTTTGCTACAGCACTGACTACCTTTGCTGCCTTTTTTGCGTCATCTGTTAATATTACTTTACAATCAGTATCTAATATAATTTTTCCAATTGCAGATAAATACCGATTGTGTAAATGAGCATATCCCCATGATGGGTTTACTCTGCTTCTAAATTCTGCAATAGCATCTTCCATTGACCCATACAAAATTACACTATGGTTATCGAAGTTTCTATCCATATTATCTATTTGTTGCCAAATTCTTTTATTCATTACTGACTGTAAGAAATCAAAACTAGACTTTGCTTCAAAACAAACATCACCAATAATGTAGTCGCCAACATTTAACCATTCTTTTGTTGTTGGAACGCCTATTCTATCACATTCCTGTATGATTCTATTTGCTAATTCTGAATTCTCTCTACTATCAATTACTAACATCGTGATACCTCCAACACTTACCAATACAATATCCCTGTGGAATTAATATCTTATAGCAACTAGGAGCATTATATCCTTTACTAACAATTCCCCACACATATTTATGAGTCTTATGATAATCCCAGTCCAACCAAACATCAGGCTTAGATGCTATCTCCATCAATTCAGACATAATAGTATCTGTTATTTCCTTTTGATTATTTAATGATATTTCTCTCTCTCCAAAACTTAAAATGTCTCTATACCATTGAACTAAATAAACTCTAGCATAGTGTCCGGGATTTTGAACCATAATTGCATTATATAGACAAGGTAGTATAGGTAACGATTTAACTGGCCTAACAATATCAACCTCTATATCTGACACTTCTATTGATTTAACAGTGGGCCATTCTATTAATTTATTACCGTATCTACTTAATACCATTCTTGGTGCTTTTGCTAATTCTAATATATAATCTATAGGTTCAGATAAATCTTCTTTTAATATAGGAATACAAAAATAAGGCTCTCCAGTTTCATCTTCACTACTTAGATTAACAGTGTTTGGAACTCTCCTTAATCTATTAATTTGAATACCGCTATCATCTAATGTAGGAAGTCCTGTGTTTTTTAAATCTCTAAACCACGATTGTATTTCACGAATTTCATTTGCTTTCTTTCCATAAACAATTACATGGAATCCCTTACCACTAAAGAACATATCAAACTTAATGTCTTTCTTTAATAAATCTACTACTACTATTTTGAAATCCCCATAGGCTTCTTCAATTGTAGTTGCGTTATGTGCATCAAAATCTAAAAAGGCTCTATTTAATATAACTGAAGAGTCTATTTTCAATTTCTCAGTAAATGCTTCATAGTCATAAATTGTATAGTAAACATTCATTTTACCATTATACAGATTAACAAAATTCTGTAAATCATTCTTGTTCATCATCAGTTCTCTTTTCATTTGGGGCGCGTGTCTTAGATGACTTCCCGCCCAAACTTCCTTTGGAAACTTCATTTTTATTATCCTCCTTAAACGATACTTTTGCTTCTTGTAATTCATTCTTTACAATTTCAGCAACCCTTTCTTTCAAAGTCTTTTGTATTACATTACTATATATTTGCCCAAATGGTGTTAATTCTTCTGCAAAAACATCAACATTCCATACCATATTTAATTTATCTTTTGTTGGTATATCATCGTAAATTGCTTCAGATATATTATCTATTGTAGAAGATACATTTGCTATTTCTGCAAAGGTCCACGCTTTCTTATTTAGTTCTTGTTTTACTAATTCTTTAATTTTATCACTCATTATTTTTCACCTTTACTTTTAAACCCATCCATCATCTAATGCGGCAGGGCATATACTATAGAAATCACAATACTGGGAACAAGTCTTTGCATAAAACTTAGCAGGGAAATTTTTATTACCATCAATTCTATCTTCATATGCTTTAAGCAAATTAGTTATTGCTCTTAATACAGCATTTGTGCTACTCTTTTTAACTGGTTCAACATAGGTATAATTTGATTCTGGATAATACCAACCCCAATGGGTTATATCTATATTGGGGTCTAAATTATTTTCAATTAAAATATCATTTGGACAATTATCATACAACATTTTATAGAAAGCCATTTCTTTTCTCATATTAGTTGTCTTGTAATCTTTCCATATTCCGGTTTTTAACTCCATTGGTATGTATTGATTACTTTCAATATACATTCTATCAATAATACCCTGTAAATGCACAGTATAATCTTGATGTAATTCAACTTTTGGATTTAAGTTTCTTGGAATATGTATTTCAGCATCCAACATAACCTCATTAACTACTGGTAAAAAGTTATCTAATTTATTTTCTGATTTTGCATTTAAAAATAATGATGCAGAATTAGAGGCCATTACAGAATAAATATCCGAATGTCCATCAATAGGATATAAACTCATAAAATATACTTTTAACTCTTTTTCCGACATATCTTCTGCTTTCTTAATATCAACCTGATTAAACCAATCTTCCCTACTATTATGCACAGTGCTACCTTTTAGCATGGCTTCGGTTTGGTCTGTTTTTCTTCCCTCAATATATGAGAATTGATATTTAATAGGACACCAATTAAATGACCCCATAGAGGATTTACTTATTTTCAATATCGGTTCGTCTTTCATATAATCCCAATCGTATGTAAATTCTTTCATATTACCACCACTCTTCTAATGACCTTTGTTTCAAGTCTTTCTTAACATCGTTAATATCCCAATTCATTGCGTCAAATATAGGCGCAGCCTTTCTAACTACTACTTCTGAATAATGTTCCCAATTAGGAGTATAACTTTCAAAATCTTCTTCTAAGATACCAGATATATAATCGGGTTTAATATGGTTCCCTGTTAGTGGATGCTCTAATAGATGGCGATGATTTTGATTAACTTTCATAAACAAGAAAGAATCTTTTATTTCATTCCCCGTAACATGATTATAAAAATATGCTCCCATTAAACCCGAACCAAAAGAAACTCTCTTACCATTTGATTTCCAATATTTACCGGTCTTCATTGCGCCTGTATATTCATGTTTTCGTTCTCCAACGGATAAAGGTTTATCTTCAAATAAATGAAAAGCCCTTTTACAATTCTCACAATATACATGGAAGCGTTCTTCCTTATAACTACTTCGCTTGATGATTTGATTTAATTCAATATCACCACTCAATACATCATTGTATCTCTCACGAAGATAATCTAGAATTTCTATTTTAGTGCATCCATTAACCCACATCTTTAATGTGGTTATCTGAATTTCTTTTGCTAATTTAGTTTCTGATATTCTTTTTGCAGTAAAGCCAGTCATGAAGAATTCTTCTTCTTCTAAATAGTTTCCATCTTTCCAAGAAATTAAACCTGCATTTCTATTTTTAGTTGCACCCACACCAAGACTACTGAAATACTTTTCAAATTCAAGCACTACGGGGTGTTCTTTTAATCCTAATACATTAGGGAATATTTTTCTAACTTCTTCATTTAATTTAACTACTATTTCTTCTGCTTGTTCAACAGAATCTACTTTACAGTAAATCGAATCAGTATGCCCATAAACTACTTTCATTCTTCCAATCCCCAATTAGTCTTTTGCCATGCTCTTTCATGGACATAATAAAACGCAAATTTAGTTACCACTTCAATTCCAATTATACTTGCAGCAACTATTACTTCACCAGTAATAAACCATGCTATAAAGAAAGTATCTAGTGTTGCTATTAACCGCCATGTTATTGCTTTCATTCCACTTCTTTTCTTTGTTGCGCTCATTCTTCTTCATCTCCATAAACAATATACATTCCTGTTTGCATACATTTGAGTATAGGATTATATGGGAAATTTGTCGCTACTATTTTTTTACTCATAATTCTCTCACCCTAAATGCTGCTTCTCTAATCGCTTCTCTTGAACTAGCAGTAATGCTAGCGGCTAAATCAATATCACACCAACCAAACCCTTTATTACCAACAATACCGTAGAAAGAGGCCATTAATCTTTTAACTGCCATTTGGTTATTATTCCACTTATTGTATTCTTCTTTAGTAGAAGAATTTTTCATGTTAGTTTTATACTGATTCCTTAATGTTTTTAACTCCATAACAGAACGAGGAAGCAATCCTAATTTATCGGTTTTGTAATATAACATCTCATGTTTTTCAACAGGAGAAAAATCTCTTGGTGTTGCTATATTCACCGCAAATTCAGTAGGTTCAATAGATTTAGTTTCCCATGAAATATTACGGGCAATCATCATTGATGGGTATAGACCTGCAAAATCAAATGCCGCCACATTAAGATGTAATCCATTTGTTCCTTCAGAGGTTGGGTCATAAATTAATGCCCCCTCATAATCTTTTTCATATTTATTCCCCCCCGTTAATACTTTCCAAGAAGCATTACGCATGAAGTATATAGAAGCCATATGAGTTGCATGAAAACACGCTTCAAATGGTGCTTTCAATATTCGTTGTAATGAAATTATTGCCTCAGTTAAGTTATTGTTTTCATCAATCTTCCTTATTAAATCAACATCCGTTAAAGCATACTCTAAATATGTATCTGTATCTTCTTTCCATGCTCGCCTAAAGAACTCATTTTTTTCTGGGAACTTTTCACTAACAAGTTTCTTATTACCTAATATTGTTTCTGAAACATAATCAAGCGATAAGGTTGGTAGTGTTCCTCTTTGAGAATCAATCCACTGTCGTTCAAATGCTAAATCTAAACTAACAACAATCCTACCTTTAATAGGCTGTTCTTTAGGGCCAAAGAAATCTCTTGTGAATTTACTATCTCTAGCATTATATACATAATTAGAAACTTCTAATACAGGAGATAATATTCTTGCATCAATGTTGTAAAACGCACATCTTTCTAATAATTTTGGTATATCGAATCTATTACCAAACCATGCAATTAACATATCGGGGTCTTTTGCAGCACAATAATTTATGAATGTTCTTAATAAATCTTCTTCATTTACAGAAGTAATCATTGTTATTTGAGAATCAGTATCAATTATAGGAGTATCTCTCTCATATAATTCATCAGTGGGAAACCAACAATAGAGTATGTATTCATCATCATGGGTATCATAACAAACAATACAGGTAATTTTACCATCATGTTCTCCACCCTGTTGCCACTCCATATCCCAATACCACTTACGCATATCATATTCATGATAAGGAACACCATCTGTGAATCTATCAATTGATGCTCTGTAATGATACTGAATATCTGCTTCATAAGTTTGAGTGCCATAGTTTTCAGCCATCTCTTTAGATACAACTTTTATTTCAGATGGATGATTACAAATTACCTTAGTCAGTTTTTCACCCTCTAAATTATGCCACTCGCCTTCTTCATATCGCATAGAATATACCTTACTGTTTTTCCATCTATCATTTTTATATATTTGGTCTGGCTTAAATGCAGATTCTTTGATGTAAAAGTAAGGTGGGTTATCTAAAAATGGTAGTATCTCAGATTCCCTTTCCTTATTTTCATCTCGCCATGCAAAATATATTCCTTTATTTGTATTTGATATTATCATATAATCACTATCTTGGGCTGAATCTTGGTGCTTTTAATAATAGTCTATTTGGGCTTATCATTAGTATTGGGAAATCATCTTTCATATAAATAATTACAATTGAATTCAAAAAGTTAGCAAATGGTCCCGCAATGGAAACACCCGCTTCATCTCCTTCAACCTGAATAGCATCAATATTAACTGCTACTGATTCATTATTATCTGATGGGCTAGTAATGCATAAGCCATCATCAGATGCATCTAAGTTATATAGCCCTGTATCTGTTACATCACAAGTATTAGTTGCGTCAACCAATAAAGCAGATTGCACTAATACTTTACATTCAAATGGTGTTTGTTTTTTACCAAATGTAGGCATAGTATCATCAGTAGGCAATTTTATTTCCCTAACCATGTTTATCATATCAAGGTGGGGGTGTAGTAATGTTAGAGGTATTGTAGCACTTTTGCCGCTACAATTAAACCTTATTACATCATCTACTTCTAATGTAACATTTCCCTTAAATGCCTTTAAATATTTAATCGTTTTAGAGATATCAAGAATACAATGTCCTGTGTCTATTGATACAACATCATTATTAGTGGGTATAGAATAAGAGCAGCCGGTTGTTGCGTCTGCGTTATATATTTCAATTCTATTATCTAAGACTTCTAATAAAGCATAATCTGATATACTTCTAGTTTTAGTTGAAGTTCCGCTAGGATATTTACCTTTTAATAATACTGCAGTTAGCCCATCTAATAGTGTTTTATTATTTATTGAAATTTTCATATTTTCCCTTCCCGCAATTCGGGAACACCATACCATTCATTATCTCCATTAGTGGAAAATATAGTCCACGCAGTTCCGACTAATTTAGAATTAGTTTTACTCGCTTCTAATGTAGCACTATATGTTGTTACGCCTTTGTCTTTTATTTTAACAATATGCAACATTTGATTAAATCTTGCAGGGGTGCTTTTATGCCAATCTGGAACTTCTCCTACTGGAACGGGATTATAGATATCACCATAGATAGGTTTCATGTGTGTAATAAAGAATCTATTAGTTTCTAAATTACAAGCCATGTCTAAAATTCTATCATTAATTCTATTTCTAATTTTCCAATCTAATGGGTTAACTTTAATAGAATCAGTTTCAAGAATAATTTGTCCTGTTCGCTTATTTGATTTTGCTAGATGACTTCTCAATAAGTCACCTGCTCCCTCATATAATTTATCTACACCATCAAGAATGAAAGCCTTGACCTTTTCACCGGACTCAATAAGTTCCTCAACAAATGTTATAAATGCTAAAGCATTATTCATTGATTCTTCCCAGTTAGTAGAGCCATCACGATTAAGTTCAACTGGCTCAAATATGATTATATTCTCATCTTTGTTCCAACATGAACTCCATGTAGGTTCAGCACCCTTATCAAAATCTAAGACTGCTATTTTATGGCCTTCTTCTATTTCTGCTTCTGTCCTACAATCTAAGGCTAATCCAGTCTTACCGACTTTAGGATTACCTGTAATAGAACAGCATAAGAAGTGAGAATCCCTTTGGTTTCTCTTCTGAACTTGATTCAGTATCAGTTGCTTTCTTTGTTCAAATGTTATTTCTTCATCTTTATTTTCACTTGTATTCCAAGACATTTTTATCACCATTGTAGTGCGGAGGATTATCTTCTGTTATCGCTCCAAATTTGTATTTTGACCATTCAGATAAAATCATATTTAATTCAGGCAAATCTACTTTAACCCTAACTTCTTTAGAAGAAGCGGTATGTAATTTAAGCCAGTATTGGCCGGTATCATCATTCATTCTCCATGTAATGAACTCCACCTGCTGAAAACCTACAGCAAAACTATTACCGTGAATTACAGAATTAGTAATGCTAAACTGTATGTAATCACCACCAATCTTCTGACTCAACAATCTCAATGGTTTGTTCGACTATCTTTCCTCGATTCTCTTCAACATAGATACCAAATACATTTATGCTACATGAGCCTAATGTTCCATCATCCATTGTCTGTTGAGAAGTCCTACCGACTACGATAATATCAGAAGATATACCAAAATTAATATCAATATGTGGAGGAATCCAACAAGTTGTTCCAAAGTATTCATTTGCATCTGGGTCAAATGAACTGTGTAAATCTGAAATACTTAGCCTCTTACGCTCCCCATTTAGATTCATATTGCCAACATTACCGTCAACAAATACAAACTTCTCGTTGTAAGGCTTAGATGCATTCATACCATGAACCCTCTCTAAATCTACAATAGGAGCATAGTGGTCTTCACAATACTTCATTAATATTTGCTTCTTACTTACATCTGTCATATCTTTGTATTCTGCTTCTTCTTCAGTAAGAGTATCATTATACACTAATGAATTAAGAGTAGTTTCCTTAACACCATGAATCTTGGAGGAATCTCCACTATTAATGATACATACAAAATGCACCCATTCAAAAGTCTTAGGAGCGAATGTTTGACTAGCCGTTCCTTTGTAATTAAAGAAGTATCTTCCGAATACTCCATCAACCTCACCAATAAATACTCCGCCTCGCCTGTATTCTTCTTTAGGTAAAGGCTTACCATAATTAGAATTAGGGCCGCTGCTATAACTAGCCATTGAATCAAGAGGAATAATCCATTGAAGATTTTCTCTTTCAGAAGGCATTGCACTTTCTGGTAGCGAATCTACTGTTCTTTCTTGTCGTTCTGCGTTAAAATACCTAACAATTGTATATGTTTCATCATCATTCTGTGTTGCTAGTGCGGCCTTTCCAGACTTAACTGTTCCTTCTGCATCCATCATAAATCCTTTCATTAATCTGTCGCGTTGTAGGGCCATCATATCTCTTGATTCTTCAAGATAGATAAACATTCCAAATGCCTTTTTATACCATGAAGCAGTTGTTGCTTGTTGTGGGGTTTCTGAGTCAGTGTTTTTCTGAGCCATCTTTACGCTTGCGAAGTAATGCCTCCACAAATTGAGAACGATTAATGCGTCATCATTGTTAGACACATCTAAACCGTTTTGATTGCATATTTCAACAATCTTTTCTTTTGCTTCCTCCATGCTCAATCCGAGCATTTCAGCAGAAGCGGTTACTTCTTCATTCAGTCTTTCTATATTTTCATTTTCCATTTTTTTCACCTTTTATTTTTTCATATCGTTTGTGCTACTAACCAACTGCATAATAATTTAGGGGTTGTTGAACGGCTACGCCATTCTGCCTCCCCTATAATTTTTAACAATTGGAATTTTTTTGCTTGCGTCATATTAGTATCTAAAACTGCATCGTGCAAATTAATACATACTGTGTTCATATCAGTCACTTGATATATTCTTGAGTGTAACTTATCCAGCGCATTCTCATATTTATTTTCTAATATCATTTTTATTATTTCTGAATAAGGTTCAAGACTTTGTTTTGTGACCTTTGATAATGGGCTATTACTGGAAATTGACGCTTGTAGTTCAGTAATTCCCCTACGAATATCACCATGCAGACCCCCTATAAACGCCTCGATATTCTCATTATCGGGTAGTTTATGGTTTTCTTGCTCTAATATCCTCTCTAAAATTAACCTGATGTTTTCATCAGATAATCTTGTAAATTGATAATTAGCACACCTTGACTGCAATGGGTAGATAATTTTAGACCTATCATTACAAGTTAAGATAAATCTACAGTTATCTGCATAGCGTTCCATGATGCGCTTCAATGCATTTTGTGCATCTTTAGTCATACCATCCATTTCATCTAAAAGAATAACCTTAAACGGCACATCGCCTACTTTAGATGTTGATGCTATTTCTTTAATTTTTGTTCTAACAGTTTCCAACTTTCTATCATCTGATGCATTTAACTCAACAAAGTTAGACTGTTTAAACTCACCTAACATTTCATTTGCTAATGCTCCTGCTGCGGCAGTTTTACCTGTTCCCGCCACACCAAATAATAATACATTAGGCATAGTTTTATTTTCTATCCAATTCTCAGCATCCATAATAAAACCATATTGTCCTATGACTTCATTTAGATAATAAGGTCTATATTTTTCTGTCCATAACATTTTTATTCCTCTTATGTTTATATATATTAGTTCCACCATTCGTCTTGGTAACAATAACTACATTGTCATGATAACGCAAAAACTTAGAAATATGATTAGAATGATAATCAAACATCTTTCTTCTATTACCATGTTGGTCTAATTGACCATCAGTTTCCCACCAAAAGGAAAACCAATTTCTCATATCATTTACAGTGAAATTATCTTCCATCTTATCTAATACAAATTCTAATTGCTTCCATCGTCTTGAATTAACATTCAATAACCAAGCCTTCTTTTTTCCCCTAACCATCATAACCACCTATCTAAGGTAACTACATCTTCTTTAGGTGCTTTGATTTTTCTTTGGCTTTTTTCACCTAAACCAAGCATTCGATATTGCTTATATGTTAATTTGGTTTTTGCATATGATTGAAAATCTGAATCTTCTAACAGCAATTTTAGCAAATATTGCTCTTCTATTCTTAGATTTAATCTCCTACAAATTGCAGGTAATTCAGATTTAACATTTCTTTTAGGTATATTTAATCTTCCGACTAATTTACCATCATGGGCAAATGCTAATAATTCATTGAAATAAGAATTATCCCATTGGTATTTAACTTTAGAATCAATAAAAATTAATTCATCTGTTTTGATATTTTTAGAAAGCCAAACTAAAAACATTGATTGCTGATTACCTTTTAAATTGTAATTTAATTTTGTTAAAACTTCTTCTCTATTTGAGTTTTTACAATAATCCATTAGCAATTTAAATACATCTAAATCATAGGATATTGGCGGGTCACTTCTAGGGGCAATTTCCTCTATTGTAGAGAAGTCCTCGCCGCTTGCCCTTTTCAATTTTAACATATTGAATAAAGATTTAGGAACATCTTTTTGATTAGAAGAAAGTAATACTACTTTTCCTCTATACTCAGAAAGAGTATTTATGATTAAGTCAGTCTTTGGTTTATAGTTCGCTTCTTTAATCAAGATGCCCCTACTAATAGGAAGACTGTAATTATCTTCTATATCATATTCATTAGCGTATTTAATAATAGGATTATTTGGTAAGAACTCTAGTGCTTTTTCCATACATTTCTTTTCTGACTTACCTACAATTATTATTGGTCTTTCATTATTATTATTAATAAGCCCCATTATATTACCTCAAATTAAACCCTTAAGTTCTAGTATTCTATCTAAGCCTTCTGAATCTTGATGGCCTTTTTCTTCATGAACAATATGCCTTGCTTCTTTAAATATATTCCAATTATTATTATGTGGAATATTATCTGGAACAAGATTGCACAACCCATATAATGCGGCCTTACCAGTTACAGTAAGAATCGGTCTGGGCCTTGATTTATGTTCTTCTGACTTGAACTTCGCTATGATATTATGTTGTTTTAATGTCCTTCCTATTGCTAATAAATAGTCTTCCTTTCCTCTAAAATTAACTCTTAATCTAACTCGATAGCCTATACTTGCTGTCAAATCTCTAGAGACATTAATCTCACATTTAGCACCTGATATCAATATTCCTTCTAGTTGTTCTTTTGTATACATTATTCATACATCTCCTTACACATTTTGGCTTCGGTATTATGGTCGGGCCAAACCCCATGTCCTTGATTAGGCGAAAGATTCACAACATACCAATGACTAGGCATAATTCTTCTTTTACCATTTTTGACTGCATTTTGTTCAGCATAGTGCGCTAACTCTCTAACAAGACCTTCTATCTGGTCTTTCACAAAGTAAATCAAATCATTAGAAACTGACAATTCGTCAACTTCATCTTTGATTATCTTAGATAGATTCAAAATTTTAGCCTTGCGTTTAGGTGTCCTTTGCGGGATTGGAATGATAATTTGTCCTTTTTCATCAAAATAAGGACACAAATCCACGCGATACTTTCTCATCCTACCCCTACTTTCCTCAGACACCTTCTTCAAATGTGCATATCCATCCTCGATTTTAATACACTGATACGGCCAATTATCTATTATGGTCATTTTACCTACTTCAATCATCATATCATCTCCATAACAGAAGTTAGGGTATCTATCTCTTTAGGGAACTTATCCTCTCTAATTCTTTTTACTCTCGGAAATCTTAGCCCGTAATTGCCTTGCTCATCTTGGCTTACTAAGTCAGCAGAAACTTCTAATACCACTCTAGGTAAGAAATGAAATGTATCTCCTTCATATGAATCAACATTCTTCTTAAGGGTAGTGGTTAATGAAAACAATTGTGCCTCTGATAGCCCTGTTCCGACAGAACCTACCGATACATAATCATCTCCGTCTAATACAGAAATTCCTAATGTTCCAAATACACCGCTTCTTTTACCTTCACCATATTTTCCAGAAGTAATAACAACATCAAGAGATACTCTAGGCGGCTTATGTTTTAACCACCCTTTACTTCTCTTTCCAGATTGATATGCCATGTTGCCATCTTTAATCATTATACCTTCAAAGCCTAAATCTATTGCTGTTTCATAGGCACTTGCTTCAGTAAAATCCCCATCCTTACCAAACACATAAGTTTGATATTCTTCAGGGATATGTTGTTGTAAAGTTTCCATCCTTACACTTTGGGGCATTTCTAAAAATGATACACCATTCAAAGATAATAAATCAAATACTACCAACTTAACAGGGCATTGTTGAACGGCCTCTGCTTTATTCAATTTGTGAACTCTCTTTGCTAAGAGTTTATGTTCGGCAGGTGAACCATCTAAATTAATAGGATATATTTCAGTATCAACAATTAAATCATAATCCCAATAAGACACTTCTTCAACAACATCAGGGAATTGGTTTGTTACAACTTTACCTTTTCTATTGAAAATAATAATAGAAGTGCTATCTTTAAAAGAACCATGATTAAAAGTTGCTTTATGTATCTGATATCTATTACCATCATACTTAATATCAATTATAGGATTTTTAACCTTATCTCTTGGTTTCTTTGCTTTAGCCAACATTGGTTTAACAAACTGTCCGTGAACTAATTTACACTCTGGAACTTTTCCAGCATCTAAATCAGAACAAATCTTACTGGCTGTATTATATTTATGGTATTCCATAACTTTAGAATCACTATAATACTTTGCTAAAACCTTTAGTGGTATCTTATTATTGACACCATTTCTAGGCTTTCTAAGCCAATACCTAACAAACCATTTCTTTTCTAAAGCACTCATTTTATTTAATGCTTCACTAAACCTAACATAGGATTGGCTTGATTGTGATGCACAATCCATTTCAAGTAGTGATATAAATTCTGAAATAATAATACCAGAAGATTCATGTTCACCTTCATACATTACATATAGGGCTTCTCCCATATCTCCCCAACAATTCATTTCATATTCTATTTCATCTTCAAATAAACCTAATGCTCCAGAAATCCATTTTATAGATTTCTTAGAACCCATATTATTGTTAGCATACTCTAAAGATAGAATCTTAATTATAGATGGCTTATCTTCAAAAGAAGAAAGGTTCTCTGAAATTATTTTAACTGTTTCTGTTGGGGTCTTATCTTCAATGATTTGACAAAGATTAGAAATCTGTTGAAGACTCATCCTTACCACCATTATAAAATAAACCAATTATTGCCCTTTGAGCGTGTTGCTTTTTTAATTTTTTATCATCAGTATTTTTAAATTCCCTGATTGTCATATTAATAACTTCCTCTAATCTATGCGCCATATACTTTTCTATTTCTACATAGGTATCGGAATTAACATATGTTCCTCTTTCTAGATTATTCTTCATTTGTTTCTTCAATGTTCTCATAGATATTATCATTTAAAATCCTCTTTAACGCTTGAAGGACTTTCTGCCCTTCTTCTTTATTGAAACGCACACCTTTTCTAGTATGCTTTCCATTCTCATACCATCTAATATCAATTATAGGTATGTTCCAAAATTCCGCTTCAACAACCATTAATTCAGTTGTAGCATTTCTTGGTATTCTTAATACAATTCTTTCATTCTTCAATCCAACCACTCCTAAACATTTGTAATTCTTTGTAGGTTTTGAAATATCTTGGGTTCTCTAATTCGTCTATTCTATTGACTACCCAAACTACTCCACCCACACTACTTATTCTAACAATTTCATATTGGCCGTTGCTAACATCAACCACTTCTTCTGTTTCTATTTCTGGTATTAATCCATACTTCTTAGAAAGAGACTGAGCAACCTCACGCATATTTTCTGCAACATATTTAATTATTAAAGCCCGTTGAATTGGAACTTTAGCATCTACAGTAATGTGTAGTTTTCCTGTTCTCTTACAGACTAGACAGCCTGTTCCTTTATTAGTCTGCTCATCCATACAAATTGGACAAGGAACTTCTGCAGGTAATGGAGCAGGGAATCTTATTGTGACTGTAGGCTTCATCTCCCATTCCATACCCTATATGTGACTGTATAATTGACACTAATATCAAAAGGGAAAGTCGGGACATATAAGGTGGCATTGCCTAAATTAGGCGCATAGCCATTACTCCACATAAAGCCGTCTTGAACTAAATAACCACCAACATTAAAACTGTAGTTATTGAATATTACTGTATTATCAACAATATTAAAACTAAGATGTGTTGCAGTATAATTCACACGCATTACTTCTAACCAACCATGAGTTGAATTAGTATCAAACCATATAACTGGATTAGGAACTGCTACTTCCATTGTAGTGGTTTCATTAATAGTAGTGTTATTTTCCCCTGCTACTTCAGTAATTACTTCAACAGTTGTTGTTTCATTAATCATAATTGTAAATTCCCCAACTTCTGTTATCCAATCGGGGGCAATTATTTCATCATCTTCAAACCAAGAGTCCGGCTCAGGGATTGCATCTGCACAACCCGCCATAAAACTACACACTATCATTAACGCTATCATTTTCTTTTTATTTGTTTTGCTCATCATATTCACCTTTTATTATACTTTGTTGCCATTCTGTTATTTTCTGTTGCATTGCTTCTATATCATTTTCTATACCGGCTTCACTAATTTGTTTACCTATATCGAATAATACATTAACAAACTCTTCAACCCCAAGCCCCACACTTTCAGCCATTTCTTTAATTTCAAGCCAGCGTTCATGGGTTAAAAGGATTGCGACCTCATCATTCATTCTGCCCCTTCCTTATAGAAATCTAATAATTTCACTTGTAAATCATCCTCAAAATAATTTGAGCGCATAAGTTCAAGTATTAAATAATCATCAAAGGAATAAAATGCGGGGAGAAACCCATTATCTTTAGCCTTCTTGAAATACTCAACCATTGATTCTCTGTTTTTTACCATATCATCATACATACTCATTCTTCTTCATCCCCACCAATTAGTTCCCACATTCGCTCTCTATCCATAAGTTCACCTGTGCTTCTTGAAATTCTAATACCATAACCACTCACGATATTCCTACAAGCATACCATATGTTTGCCCAATACTTATCTTCGGTCATGGGGGGTTTTATTTTCTGGCCTTTGCTTATCAGCCTATCAACTATGGTTACTTCTTTAGTATACTCCATAAGAACTAATGCTTCTCTTAATGACTCTATCTTTTTCTTGTTTAATTCTATGCTCATTCTTCTTCCCCCGTATAAAAGAATATATCTTTCGCATTTCCATCTTCATCAAAGTATATTTTCTTACCCATGTCCTCAGATATCTCATATGCGTAATATTGTAAATTACCTAATACAACGG
>Ga0255048_10000954_pt1 | contig 21195 bp, 19 predicted proteins | sample JV7_2_2_MG_FD_183619 | JGI IMG/M metagenome (GOLD analysis project Ga0255048, IMG submission 183619) | Seawater microbial communities from Jervis Inlet, British Columbia, Canada - JV7_2_2 | ecosystem: Environmental > Aquatic > Marine > Inlet | place: Canada: British Columbia | collected 2016-10-06
GGACACGCTGTACGACACGCTCCCTGCAGGGGACATCATGCTGTCATTGGCGAGGCAAGTTGGCGGTGAATTGCCGATACGCATGACCTGGGGGTCGATGGAAGAATTCATCAAGGATCGCTGGCGCGAAGAATTTGAACAGCGTGGGTCAGCGGACGAAAAACAGGATTTCGCGGCATTCTGGCGGGCTGCACTCGAAGCGGGCGTGTGGGGGCAACTGGGTGTTGCCGGCGATCCACCCACACTCTTGGGCTCGGCGACGAGTGCCGCGATGACAATTGCCGCAATTTCCGATCCGGTCTCGAAATTTGCAGGCGACGAGGATGACTATCCGTTGGTGCTGCATCCGTATTTGACGGCAACATTCCTGGATGGGCGGGGCGCAAATCTCCCGTGGCTGCAGGAACTGCCGGATCCGATGACCAGCGTCGTTTACGGGTCCTGGGCGGAACTGAACCCGGTAACAGCCGATGAGCTGGGCATCAAAGAAGGAGACGTACTGGACGTAGAGTCACCGGCCGGTTCAATTCGTGTCCCGGCATTAATTTATCCCGCCATCAGGCCGGGCGTGGTCGCAATTCCAGTGGGTCAGGGCCACGCCGTTTACGGTCGTTATGCTGAAGGCCGAGGCGTCAATCCGATTCACATTGTCGAAACGCTGATGGACGATCAAACCGGCGATTTGGCATGGGCCTCGACGCGTGTGAAGCTTAAGAACACCGGCGAGCGGCTGCGGATCATCAAGACAGATGGCGTCACCCGAACCCTCGGCCGGCAAATTTTGGGACCGGGGAACGATCATGCGTAATCATGAGGAGCGGTGGTGACAACATTCGTTGAAAAACTAAGGCAATACCGTAAACCCGGTTATTACGACAAATTTGATTATCACTGGACGATGACCATTGACCTGGATCGCTGCACCGGTTGCGAGGCTTGTGTGGTTGCTTGCCAGGCAGAAAACAATCTCCCAATCGTTGGCGAAGATCGCTACGCAATGAACCGCGAGATCAAGTGGATGCGTATCGAGCGCTACTGGGAGGGTGAATACCCTGACATTAAAATGGGCTTTATCCCGATGCTATGCCAGCAATGCGACGACGCGCCTTGTGAGACTGCGTGTCCCGTATATGCCACGTATCACAACCAGGACGGACTGAACACGCAGATTTATAATCGCTGCATTGGCACTCGGACGTGCGCCGTTTACTGCCCTTACGAAGTTCGTTATTTCAACTGGTTTACCTACACCTGGGATGAGCCACTGGAGCAGCAACTGAACCCGGATGTCAGTGTGCGCGAAAAAGGCGTCATGGAAAAATGCACGTTCTGCATCCAGCGCATCCGCATTGCAAAAGACACTGCGAAGGACGATGACCGGCGCCGGGTTCGTGACGGCGAAGTGGTTCCGGCCTGTGTACAAAGTTGTCCGACCGAGGCCCTGGTTTTCGGGGACAGCAATGACGCGGAAGCCAAGGTGTCGAAGATGATGAAAAATCCCAGGGGTTATACGGTTTTGGAAGAACTGAATACGACGCCGTCTATTGTCTATTTGACGAAGGCACATTCATGATCAGAGAAGCGGCTTAGACGATGTTTGATCACGGGCAACCCAGTTACGCGGACGTCAACAAGGACATCCTCTCCACAGTGTTGGAGACCGGGCCGAGGTATTGGCTGTTGCTGGGCGGAACGATGAGCCTGGCGGGAATATTCTTCTTCATGCCCTGGATTTATCAGTTGTACGTCGGCGTTGGCGCTGCCGGCATGAATCGCAATGCCGTCTGGGGCACGTATCTGTCGAACTTCATTTTCTGGATCGGTTTAAGCCACTCCGGCACATTGTTGTCCGCCGTTTTGCACATCACCAACAGTCCGTGGCGCAAGTCGATTTATCGCAGTGCCGAGGCGATGACGCTGTTCTCACTGATGACAGCTGCGCTGTTTGTCATGGTGCACGTGGGCCGCGTGTGGTTCGTGCATTGGAGTTTCCCGATTCCCAACCAAATGGGTTTGTGGCCGAACTTCAGATCACCGTTGATGTTCGACGTCATGGCGATCACGACCTACCTCACGGCCAGTTCGATTTTTATCTACATGGGGTCCGTGCCTGATTTTGCAGCGGTTCGCGACGCGAGCACGGGTATCAGGCGACGCCTATATACGATCTTCTCGTTTGGTTGGCGCGGCACCGCCAGGGAATGGCACACGCTCGGATGGGCTTACACTTTCTTCGCCGTCTTCGTTATTCCGCTGGCAGTATCGGTACACAGCATCGTGTCCTGGGATTTTGCGTTATCTGCCGTGCCCGGACTACACCACACGATATTCGCTCCCTATTTCGTCACCGGTGCCATTTACTCGGGCACGGCGGGCATCGTGACCGTGATGTATTGCCTTCGAAAGTTTCTCCATTTCGAGCGCTACATCGGTCAGGTCCATCTCGACAGCCTCGGCAAGCTGTTGATTTTGTTGTCACTAATATGGAGTTACATCAACATACTCGAGCTCTTCAGTGCCTGGTATGGCGGGACGTCGCTTGAGCTCGAGGCAACGAAGTTCAGGCTATTCGGGTTCTATGCACCGCTCTACTGGGAGATGATTTTATTCTGTGCCTTCGTTCCCCTGTTAATGCTCTTTAATAAGATCAGGCTGTCCTGGAACAAGATGCTGGTGATCTCCATCCTGATCAACATCGGCATGCTGACCGAAAGATTTATTATTGTAGCAACATCACAACCGCGCAAATTCCTACCGGATGCATTCGGTTTTTACTTGCCGAGTTGGATTGAGATCTCCATTACAGTGGGCTCGTTTGGAATCTTCGCGACCTTGTTCCTGATCTTTATTAAGTGGGTGCCTTCAATATCGCTTTATGAAGTCAAGGAAACACTCAATCCCCTCAGGAGAGATACCTGATGGCCATCCTGGGCACGTTCGCATACGAGGAGGACTTTCTCGCCGCGGCAAAGAATCTGACAGCATCGGGATTCGATAATATTTCGCTGCTGTCACCGGTGCCCCTGGAAGAGGCGCAGGAAGTACTCGGACTCGACAAGTCACCCGTAAGGCATTTTTCCCTCGCCGGCGCCATCATCGGTGCCATATCCGGATTTGCGATGGCGGCGGGCACCGCCCTGGTATTTATTCTGCCAACCGGGGGCAGGGCCATTATCACGATTCCGCCGTATCTCATTATCACCTACGAGATGACGATACTGTTCGGCGTCTTGTTTACGCTGCTGGGATTTCATTTCGTCTCCGGCCTGCCCGCATGGCGTGATAAGCCTTACTTGTCTTCGGCAGGCGTCGATAAATTCGTCGTCGTCGTCGAAGGCGTTGCGGCCGAACAAGTCGCCAGGGCGGATGCGATTATCCGGGACGCCGGGGCGGAGGAGATCAAACATGTGGAGGACGGTCAATGAAGGGCACACATTTTCGTAAGCTGCTGTGCAGTTTGTGCCTCCTGGCGATACCGGGTGCGGGTATGACTCTGCCCTGGGATAAGGACATGCAGGACCAGCCATCCTTCAAGCCCCAGGATTCGCAATTTTCAACGAATCTCTCATCGATACCTGTCGGTGGAAAGGACATTTTTTCGCCGCCGGAAGGACTCATCGAGCTCGTGCAGGCTCGGCTTGAAGCAGGGCGAACCTTGGTCAATCCGATCGCAATTTCACCTGAGTCGCTGGCGCGCGGCGAGCAAATGTACAAGGTGCATTGCCAGGTCTGTCATGGCGAACAAGGCCGGGGAGACGGGCCGGTGGGCCGCAAGTTCGTCCCGCAGCCCATGGAGCTGAACCTCGATTACGTGCAGCTACAACCTGACGGGCAGCTCTTTTATACGATCAGTCACGGCAGTATTGCGATGCCATTTTACCGACAGGCCATGTTGGCGGAAGAGCGATGGCATCTGGTCAACTACATTAAGGACGTTTTTGGCGAAACATGAGCATGGTACGCAAAACGTGATCATTTCGAAGTCACAACGTGGTGGCATCACTCTTAATGCACTGATCTCGATATTTCTGGTCGGCGTTGCAAGCCTGATTTTTGCCACATCGAACGCGGATGTTCAGCCGGACTTCGCGTTGTTCACCGTCTCGTTTCTGTTTCTTCTTGGCGTCAGCCAGGCCGGCGTCGTGTTCACGGCGATACTTCGCCTCGCCAAGTCCGACTGGGGCAAACCGTGGTACCGGCTGGCCGAGCTTTCGACGCTCGCGTTTTTCCCGTTCGCAATCGCGGGCTTTATTCTGATTATTTACTACGCACGTGATGACCTGTTTTACTGGTTGCGCGTATCGCCCGAAGAACACATAAGCCCCTGGCTAAACATCAATGCACTGGTAGTCAGAGACCTGGCCGGACTCTTGCTGTTCTATGGTCTTGCGGCGATTTACGCCAGGAAAAGTCTGCGGGCAGATAAGTCATCGTCGACCGTGGATCATGACGCCGCCGAGAAACAGATGTATAAGCTTTCGCCGATTGTGATACTGGCGTTCGTATTGTGCAATACGTTTATTGCCTGGGATTTTGGGATGATGTTGATCCCGCACTGGCACAGCAGTGTCTTTCCGATTTACTTTTGGTTCGGCAATTTATTTGCGGCATCCGCTGCCATGATTGCGATCACCGCGGTCATGCGGCGCGTAGACGGTGGCGAACATTTTGGGACGTATCAGATCAAGAGCCTGGGCATGCTGGTCGCCGGGTTCACCCTGATCTGGCTGTATATGTTCTGGGCACAGTTTTTTGTGATCTGGTTCGGCAATCTGCCACACGAAATGGCACCGTTGTGGCGGCAGATGGAGGGTCACTACGCGCCGTATTTCTGGACCATGATGACAGCTTGTTTTTTCCTGCCGTTGATCGCGTCGGTGTTCGCCATTATGAAGCGATCGGTTTTCGCGTCGTGCGTCGTCGCGTTCGCGATCAACCTGGGGATTTGGCTCAACAAATACTTAATGGTTATGCCAGCCTTGTCTCCCGATAATCGACCTTTCGATCACTGGATCGATATCGCGTTGGCGCTAGGACTCCTGGCGGGGTTTCTTGCAACCCTTATGATTTTGGCAAGGCGACTGCCCGCGTACTCAAACTGGGAAATGAGTCGCGACTCGTCATAGCACGGCAGGCAATCGAGTCATTGCGGTATGGAGGGCTCGCAAATCAACGAACTTCCCGAGCCAGACGAGCCCATACCAACCGGTAACGCTCTCATCAATTCCGGCGCCGTTATTGCCGTGTTGCTGGGCATTCCGTGTTTCTTTATTGGCATTTATGGCGTTATTGGTGTCATTACTGGAGGGAAACTGGTTGCTGGTTTTTTAGGTAGCGTGTGGAGCTACCTGGCCGTGGCCGGCTCCTACGAATTGAATCGACGCAAGTTCAACTGGACACGCGGCAGCAAACACAGCGATCAGCATCTTTTTGCGGGGACACTCGCGGTATCTTTCGGGCTCGTAATCAGCGGCGCGATCCATGAAACGATGCCCGTACTCGCCATTGTTCCGGCGCTTTCCGCCATGAAACAGGCCAACGACGGTCACGAGAGAAAACATTGGTCACGAATTCACGCCGTCGTGCTGGCGGCGGGTCTTGGCGTCGGAGCCTGGCTCTACGTTGACGGAATCATAGGCCAGACCTTAATGCAAAGGATTGTGGAATTACCCTGACATTCTGAGACGCAGTAGTCGCAAATAGACAAGGCGTCTTGGCAAACCAGTCGCGACAGCCCTATACTTTGACCCTATGCAGCGACCCAGCCAACAATTTTTGCGCGCCATAATGATAAGCCTCATGCTGATCGTGGGATCAGTCCAGGCTCAGGTATCGTATTTTTGCGGCATGATGGAGTCAGTCATTTACGATGACTGCTGTTGCGCGGATGCCGATATTGACGACGGAATGCTGACCGAAAGCGAGCCGTGCTGCGAAAAGTCAGTCGAGCTGTTTATTGACGCGCCAACAGATCAGGTGCAGACCAGCGCAAAGCTGATCAAGTTCGAATCTGACGTTGATCCTCCCGACGTAATCGCTTTTCCCGCTGGATTTTCACTGCAGTTTTCGACCGCTGCGTCGGTAATCGTTGCCGATTTCACCGGCGAAGCAAGTGGCGCCGGTAGCACAACTTATCTGATTACGCAGCGCCTGCGTATTTAGGCACACACACCTCTGAACCATAACCGGCCGCGGGTCGGTTGATGGTTATCCGTATTTTGTCTCAACGATAGAACGGAGGTGGCCTGTGATTGCCGACCCTCATCCAAGATATTTCCCGTACTTCATATTGCTGCTTGCGTCAGCCGTCAGCGCGATGGAGACAGATCCCATTGTATTTGAAGAACGTACGCTGACGCCGGGTTCCCTGGTTGCCCTGGTATTACGTGCGAACCCCGGCATTGCCGAGCTAAGTGCCGCCGCAGAAGCGGCCGCGCTAAATGTGAAGCCGGCCAGCTCTCTCGACGACCCTGTATTTAGCTACGCCTTCGCACCGCGAACCTTTGGTCGCGAAGGCCAGGGTTTGAATCAAAAAATTGAATTGAGTCAGAAGATTCCCTGGCCCGGTACGCTTGCTGCGCGTGAGCAGTCCGCTCTTGCGTCGGCCGTTGTTGCCGACGAGGGTGTCCATACGCTGCGGTTGCAAGTTGCTGCCGTGGCGCGCAGTGCGTTTGCTGAGTGGTATTTCACGCACCGGGCACTCGAAATCCATCAGTCAACGCACCACCTGCTGGCAGAATTGCGAGCTGTTGCCGAAACTCGTTACGCAGCCGGAAGGGCTCTGCAACAAGACGTACTGCAAGCTGAACTTGAACAACTACACCTGGATCGGCACGGCTTGATGCTCACGCAGCAGAGGGACGCTGCCAAGGCACAAATTAACGCACTGTTGAACCGGGTCCCGGATGCACCGGTGCCTTTACCGGGTAAGGTTTCAATTCCAAAAAACGTGGCGCCACTCGCGACACTGCAAGACTATGCACTTCAGGCACACCCGGAGCTTCGCGGACTTGACGCACAGATCGCGAGCCGCGAGGCGAAAGTTACGGTCGCAGAGAAAGCCCTCCTCCCCGATCTGCGCTTCACAGCGGGATACAACAGCCTCTGGGATGAGGTCGATAAGCGACCGATCGTCGGCATTTCAATAAACGTCCCTTTGAATAGAAGCAAACGCAAGGCGGAAATTGACAAGGCGAAATGGGAGGTGCGGCAGACGCAATCGCGTCTGGAAAACCAGCGTGCGCAACTTCTGGGTGAGCTCGCTCGCGCACGTGCCGAAGTCGTTGAATCAATTGAATCAGTACTGCTTTACGAAAATTCTTTGTTGCCGCTTGCAGATGAATTTATGGACGCAGCACTGGCGGACTACCGCAGCGGAGCGGGCGACTTTGTTGCCGTCATTGCGGCTGAGCGGCACAAGTTGACCGCCGCCGAAGACCTTGAACGCAACCGTGCTGATTACTTGCGCCATTCCGCCGACCTCGATCTATGGACGGGCAAGACGCTTGATAAAACCGGGCATCCCGGTTCGGAGGTAAATCATGAATACCAATAGAAAGCTGGCGCTGGCCGGCACAATCACAGCACTGCTTGCTACAGTTTCCTGGTTCACTGTTTTCAATTCTGACGACAGCGACGTTGCAGCGAGAAACGATTCGCTCGCCTGGTTTCAATCCGGTGCATACGAGGTCGGCGTGGCGACAGTTCCAGACACGCCGCATGTTGGCGAGAATGATTTGATCATTAAAGTCCGACTGGCTGGCGGCAATTCGGTCGGCAACGTTGCAGTTAGCGCCTATGCCGAAATGCCGGCAATGGGTGCAATGCCGGCTATGCGATCACCAGCGGGTTTGCTTGAGACGACGGCTGGCCAATTCGAAGGGGCAGTCGATCTCCGTATGCGTGGTGCCTGGCCGTTGTCGGTGAGGATCACAAACAGGGAACACGGCGTCGCAGAAATGACGTTTGATCTTGCAACCGATCGCACCGGGTTGCGAATCGCGATCGGTGGCACGCCCATCGATGGAAGTGGTATCGAAGCCGGGCGCCACGCAGAGACGATTACTGTTGATAGTCGCAGGCGCCAGCTGATAGGTCTCGAAACCAGCGCGGTGACCCATCACGACCTCGTGAAGACAATACGAGCGATCGGTAGCGTGACGTATGACGAGCGTCTCCTGACGAGGATAGCGCTCAAATACGATGCCTGGATCGGTGAGCTCGACGTGAATTACGCCGGGGCGCCCGTAATGCGTGGGCAAAGATTGTTCAGCATTTACAGCCCGGAGCTACTTGCAGCCCAGCAGGAGTATCTCGAAGCCCGCAAGCGCTTATCGCGGCGGCACTCAGACGACTCGTTGTTAAACGCTGCGCGCCAGCGGTTAAAGCTGTGGGATTTATCGGATAGCGAGATTTCGGCGCTCGAGGAGCGTGGCACGCCACGCGAGTACGTGCCAATTAGTGCGCCCGCTGACGGCGTTGTCGTTGCCAAACATATCGACAGTGGTAGCGCAGCGAAACGGGGTCAGACCCTTTTGCAGATTGCGGATTTACGCGAGGTCTGGATTGAAGCTGAAGTTTACGAAGCCGATATCGATCTGATACGCGAGGGTATGAGCGCGACGATTCACCTGCCCTACCTGCCGGACCGAACTTTTGCTGCGGTTGTGGACTTCGTCTATCCGTACCTCGACAAAGCGAGTCGCACGGTCCGACTTCGATTGACGCTCGATAATGCCGACGGCGCGCTCAAGCCGGATATGTACGCGGAGGTCAGATTGAATGCAAATATCGGGCATCGCCTCGCCGTTCCCGAGAGTGCAGTGATCTTCGCAGGCGAAAGCCGAGTGGTGTTTGTCGATCTGGGTGCGGGCCAATTAAAACCCGTAAGAATTAAAACCGGCCAGCACGCCGCAGGCTTGATCGAAGTGACGGCCGGCCTGACCCTCGGCGATGTCATAGTGACTTCTGGAAACTTCCTGATCGCGGCCGAAACCAAACTCAAGGCGGGGATTGATCAATGGTAGGGGAATCGCCGAATCGGCGGAGCCCGCTTGAGTTGTTGATTGAGTTTTCCGCTCGCAATTGGCTGTTGACGATTCTCCTCACCGCGGCAGCCGCACTTTGGGGCTATCGTTCTTTGCTGAACTCCCCGTTGGATGCTATCCCAGACCTGTCCGATGTGCAGGTCATCGTCTTTACCGAGTGGCCGGGAAGTAGTCCGGATCTGGTCGAAGACCAAATCACGTATCCACTTACAACGACGTTGCTTGCGGCGCCGAAGGTGAAATTTGTGCGTGGCCAGAGTTTCATGGGTTTGTCGTTTGTATACGCTATTTTTGAAGACGGAACCGACATGTACTGGGCGCGTTCACGCGTTCTTGAGTATTTGAACTCGGCCAGCGGCGATCTGCCGGATGGCGTGCAACCGAGACTGGGTCCGGATGCTACCGGTGTTGGCTGGGTGTACCAGTATGCACTGGTCGATAAAAGCGGCAGTCAGAACCTGGCCGATCTAAGAAGCCTGCAGGATTTCAACTTGCGATACGCACTGGAAGCCGTGGAAGGCGTCGCCGAAGTGGCGTCAGTCGGAGGTTTCGAAAAAGAATACCAGATTAGTGTCGATCCCAATAAGTTGGCGTCGTATGGAATATCACTGCAAAAGCTGACTGCAGCCGTACGCGCGTCCAACAAAGATGTTGGTGGCCGGGTATTGGAGATATCCGGACATGAGCAGTTCGTGCGTGGTCGTGGTTACGTGCAATCCGTTGCCGACCTCGAAGAGGTCGTTTTGGGCGCTGACAGTAACGGCATACCGGTTCGCGTCGCCGATGTCGCTGTCGTTGCTCTGGGCCCTGCTTTGCAGCGCGGCCAGGCAGACCTAAATGGGGAAGGTGTCACGGTAGGCGGTATCGTTGTAATGCGCTATGGAGAAAACGCGCTTGCGGTCATTGAGCGAGTAAAAGAGCGATTACGGGAAATTCAGCCCGGCCTGCCGCAAGGCGTCCAGGTTTTGCCGGTCTATGACCGGTCCGATTTAATCATACGTGCGATCGATACCCTTCGCGCCACGCTTTGGGAAGAGATGCTGATCGTCGCATTAGTCATTGGTCTGTTCTTATTGCACGTGCGCTCAGCGCTGGTGGCGATCGTAACTTTGCCAGTGGCCATACTGTTGGCGTTCATACCGATGTATTACCAGGGGCTCACCGCAAACATCATGTCCCTCGGTGGAATCGCCGTCGCAATTGGTGCGATGGTCGACGCAGCCATCGTAATCGTCGACAACATACACAAGCGATTGCAAGGCCAGCGTGCGGAGGGCGAATCGCGAACTACGATTATCATTCATGCGATGCAAGAGGTTGGTCCGAGCATCTTCTTTTCCCTGTTGATTATTACCGTGTCGTTTATTCCGGTATTTGCGCTGGAAGGTACGGAGGGCCGGCTCTTCAAGCCGCTGGCATTTACGAAAACATACTCTATGGGATTCGCAGCGCTTCTGTCTGTGACCCTGGTGCCTGCCCTGGCCGTGTTGTTAATTCGCGGCAAGATTCGTGGTGATAGTAGCTGGCTCAATCGAGGCATGCAGGCACTCTATGCGCCGATCGTGCGGTATGCCGTCAAATGGCGTTGGGCGGTGGTCGGCATCGCGCTGGCTTCCGTAATTGTGACGGTGCCGATCTATCGGCAACTCGGCAACGAATTCATGCCGCCCCTGAACGAGGGTAGCATTCTGTATATGCCAACGGCGCTGCCCGGGATTTCAATTGGCGAAGCGACCCGTGTGATGCAGACCATGGATCGTGAGTTGATGAAGTTCCCGGAAGTCGAACGCGTATTTGGAAAAATTGGCCGCAGCAGCAGCCCGACGGATTCGGCGCCACTGTCGATGATTGAAATCAACATCATGTTGAAACCGCAAAGTGAATGGCGGGACGGCATGACCTGGGACGGGTTAATCAGTGAGATGGATGCTGCGATGCAGTTTCCCGGCATGCCGAATATTTGGTGGATGCCGATTCAGACGCGTACAGAAATGCTGGCCACCGGGATACGATCTGCGCTTGGAATCAAGGTGTTCGGGCCGGATCTCGAGCAGATAGAGCAGACTGCGGTTGATATAGAGCGTGCATTATTGGAAGACAGTCGAACAAAAACCTACACGCGAAGCGCATTCGCCGAGCGTACGACAGGCGGCTATTTCCTGGACTTCGACATTAATCGTGCAGCTGCAGCCAGGTTCGGTCTAAACGTCGGCGACATACAAACGGTGATCGAAGCTGCGATCGGCGGGGTCGTCGTCAGTGAAACCGTAGAGGGTCGCGAGCGTTACGGAATCCTGGTGCGATATGCACGTGAGTATCGAGACAACATCGAAGCGTTGCAGCGTGTGTTGGTGACCTCATCTACCGGCGCGCAGATTCCGATCACACAGCTTGCTGATATCCGGTTTCGTACTGGTCCCCCGATGTTGCGCAACGAAGACGGTCAGCTAGTTGGGTTTGTGTTCGTCGACGTCAACAAGACGATAGGAATCGCCGACTATGTCGACCTGGCGAAGCAGGTTGTGAAAGACAAAGTCGCGCTTTCAGCCGGTTATCGGCTGGAATGGGCGGGGCAATTCAAGTATTTCGAGCGAGCCAAGGCCCGATTGCGAATCCTCGTTCCAATGACACTTTTCTTAATTTTTGTGATGCTTTACATGCACCGGAAATCCCTCGTTGAAACCCTGATCATCATGACCGCGTTGCCGATGTCGATTGTTGGCAGTATCTGGTTGCTTGCATTGCTCGACTACAATATGAGTGTGGCGGTAGCGGTTGGCATGATCGCCGTTGCCGGGCTTGCGGTGGAACTTGGGCTGTTGATGATGCTGTATCTCGACATCGCGTGGCGCCGGGCAGCCGACGAGAATCGGCTCAATGATGCGGCACAACTTTGGGAAGCCATTGCAGAGGGCGCAAAACAACGAATTCGACCGATGTTGATGACAGGCCTGGCGCTGCTCCTGGGCCTGCTGCCGATCATGTTCAGCGATGGCAGTGGCTCGGATGTCATGAAACGTATCGCGGCACCCATGCTCGGCGGAATAGGCACGGCGCTTTTGATGGTGCTTATAGCCTATCCCGCGATTTTCGCGATTTGGCGGAGCCGAAGCCAAAACGTTAGCTCTACGTCATAGAGCGGGGGGATCTCCCAGTAATGGTGGCATACTTGCCAGTGAGGTCGAGATGGAGGATTAAAAGGAGATGAGGATTTGCCGCAACTAGAGACGCCACGCCTGCTACTGGAACCCATGTCTCATGCGCAATTCGACATCTTTGTCAGGGACATGTTGACAGATCCGAGAGTGGTGGAGCATTACCATTCCTACCGTGACCTGTTCGACCTGCACCAGATTCGGTCACTTGCCGAGAAAGACTTTTGGGATCACTTCGAAGCCAGCAGGGCCAGAACTGAATTCGAGATCTGGTCAATAAATGAAAAACCGACGGAATCATCCGAAGGATCTTTCGTCGGTTGGGCGGGACTGCTGCATTCATCAATTAGCGATCAATACGGCGGCCCGGAATTGCAATTCATGATTGCCAGCCGGGCATTCGGTCAGGGATACGCAACCGAGGCTTCGGCAAAAGTTCTGGACGACGCACGAGAGCGTGAACTTACGCCAAAAGTAATCGCAACCGTCGATATTCCGAATGATGGTTCAATTCGAGTTCTTGAAAAACTTGAGTTTGAATTCATTGAACAAATCGAATCTTATGGCAGTTCGGAAATGTACTTGTACACGAAGCAACTCGAGACAGCATCGCAATGAGTTTAAGATTTTTTTGGTGCGGTGTTTGCGTCGCTGCACTGATTTTCATCTCACCTGGCTATGGCGGCGAAACGGAAGGCGCCGAAGCGCTCAAAATTCTTGTCTACGGAGCGACGGGCAAAGTAGGAACCCACGTCGTTAATGAGGCGCTCGAACGTGGGCATGTCGTCACAGCGGTATCGCGGGATCCGTCTCGTATAGAGCGACAACACGACAATCTCTCGGCCGTGGCCGGCGACTTGCTCGACTCGATCAGCATTACGAATCTCGTTATAGATCAAGATGTTATCATCGTTTCAGTTCGGGGCATTGTCGGTGAGCCAAAGGTTCCCGAGAATGCGATTCAATTCGTCGGAGCGCAAAAGGTAATCAGCGTCCTGCAGGATGTTGGAAACGACGCGCCGCGACTGATACATGTTGGAGGTGCTGGTACTCTCGAGGTTGAACCCGGTGTCCTTTACGCGGATAAGATTCCAAAATTATTTCTGCCAAAAAGTCTGGAAGCAGAAATTCAGGGGCAGGTTCTGGTGCTTGAATTTTTCCGCACAGTGAGCGACGTAAATTGGAGTTACGCGACACCGGCCAGGAACTTCACAAATGGAGAGCGCACAGGAACTTTTCGGATTGGTGGAGACGCTATGCTCGAAGACTCGCGCGGCAAGAGCAAGATTTCCAGGCGGGATTTTGCTGTCGCACTGATCGACGAGGCTGAAAACGCCAATCATGTACGGCAGCGGTTCTCGGTAGCCTACTAAGCACAAATTTTTGAGCGGCAACCCAAAAAAATATGCGATCGCGCTTCAAGGAGGAGCGGGCCCTGTCCCCGGGCGCGATTACTCGACAGTCGAGGAACATCTTCGTAGCCTTAGCTCGAATTGCGAGGCTCGACTCATCGCGGGCGAACGTGCGCTCGATATCGTTGAATACGCGGTTGCCGAACTTGAGTCCTGTGGTCTTTACGTCGCCGGGCGCGGATCAGCAGCAAATTCGGTGGGCTATGTCGAACTCGATGCATCCATCATGGATGGTTCGACGCGCGAGGCTGGCGCCGTTGCCGCAGTCCGCGATGTCGTCAATCCGGTACGAGTAGCGCGAGGCGTCATGGAGAATTCGCCACACGTGATGTTGGTTGGAAACGGCGCGCTGGCATTCGCCCGAAAGAATGGCTTTGAGGAAACCGGCGACTCGGCAGACTATTACACCTTGCCCGTAGGTGTGACGGCACAAGACGTAACGGAACAAAAGCATGGCACGGTTGGCGCGGTCGCGCGCGACCAGGACGGCCAACTGGCTGCCGCGACCTCGACTGGCGGAACGTTCATGAAGCTTGAAGGTCGTGTGGGCGACACCCCCATGATTGGCGCCGGAACCTGGGCCGACGACAACGTTGCGATTTCATGCACAGGGACAGGCGAACACATCATCCGCGCAGGTGGTGCGATATCGATCGCGTATCAGATGAGGGCAGGCGTCACGCTGGACGCTGCTATTGACGAAATGCTTGCTGAAGTTAAACGACTCGGCGGGGACGCGGGAATCATCGCCGTGACAAAAAGTGGCGAAATCACGATGGCTTATAATTCTGAGGGCATGAAGCGTGCGGCAGTGGGATCGGATCAACAGCTGATCGTCGCAACCTTCGAAGAATAGCTCCTACACGCCCCAAAAAGGTTTTTCGGGCAGCGTCACGATACCCTTGTCGTAAACAAAGCCGCCGAGACGATCGCTTTTCAATAAAAGCGGACCGTCGATGTCGACGAAATCAGCCTGTTGCGCCAGCACGTGCATGGGTGCCATGCAAAGCGATGTGCCACCCATGCAGCCGACCATAAGCCCAAGGCCTTTCTTTTTTGCTGTAGCCGCAATCTCAAGGCCGTGCGTCAAGCCGCCGCACTTGTCGAGCTTGATATTGATCATCTGGTATCGATTCTCGACCTGACCCAGCTCGCCAATATGCTGAAAGGACTCGTCGGCACACAGTGGCAACGGGGAATCGTAGTTTTCGAGTTCTTCGTCATGGTCACGCCGTAGCGGTTGTTCGATCATGCTGACGCCGTGCCTGGCCAACTCCGGCGTCACCTCTCGAAGCTGCCCGAACTCCCAGCCCTCGTTTACGTCGATAACGAGCCTCGCGTCCGGACGCGCTTTGCGAATTGCGGCGACCCGGTCAACGGGCCGGTCATTGTTCAGTTTGACCTTGAACAGCGTCAGGTCCGAAGCCGCTGCCGCGCGAGCGCCCATCTCTTCAGGCTCAGCCTCAAGGCCAATCGTAAATACCGTTTCGACCGGATCGGGAGAAACACCGGCCGTGTCCCACGCAGAGACTCCCGAAAGCTGCGCCTCGAGGTCCCAAAGTGCCGCATCGGCGGCACAACGCGCGCCGCCGGGCGGCAATAACTCAAGCAATTCCTGCCGACCAGCGCCATCGGCGAGCGCACTGGATGTCGAGTCAAGCTGCGCCAACATCGACTGCTCGGTTTCGCCAAGATAGTAAACACCGAGCGATTCGCCGCGGCCAATGAACCCGTCTTGCTCGATCTCGCAAACAACACATGGAAAGTCATCCCAGGTATGCCGGGAAATTCGAAATGGAATCAACGCCATCCAATTCTCGAGATGAGCGGATACGCGGCGTTTCATTTGATGTTGTCCAACAGGTAATCGGCAATCTTCGCCATGCCCGTCGCAACCGGGTCGACACAGGGAACCCCATGCTTAACTTCGGTGTTTCTTAAATATGACTTGCGCTGCTCATCGTCGAGCATTGACGTGTTGACACTGATGCCCCCCCAGATGCAACCCGGATTCGTGATTCTCGCGCATGCAAGAGCCATGTCGGCGACCTGGACCAGCGGCGGGACGGCGAAATCTCCTTCGAGACCCAGCAAATCGTCTCGTTCGGCGTCGTGACACAAAATGATGGCGTCCGGCTGCGAGCCGTGTAACAGACCCAGGCTGACGCCCCCGTAGCTAGGGTGCAGTAAAGCGCCCTGGCCTTCGATGACATCCCAATGATCGACATCGTTATCCGGCGATAACTCCTCGGCAGCACCCGAGACAAAGTCGGCGACTACGGCATCGATCGGGATACCTTCGCCGGCGATCATGATTCCCGTCTGACCGGTCGCACGGAAATCCGCCTTGATGCCACGCACCTCAAATTCTCGGTGCAGCGCAAGTGCGCTGTATTTTTTGCCCACCGCGCAATCCGTGCCGACTGTCAATACGCGTTTTCCAGTTCGTTTTCGACCGCGGCCAACCGGCAATCCCTCGGGCGGTACGCGAATGTCGATCAAGGTCGCATTGCCTTTCCTGGCGGCCGCGACAAGCTCCGCGGAGTCCGTTAGCTTATTGTGCATCCCGGAGGCGATGTCAAAGCCTGCCCGGGCAAGTTCGATCAATTGTGGCATCCACGCCGATTCGAGCTGACCGCCGGTGGATGCGACTCCAATAATGACGGTACGGGCGCCCGCCGAGATTGCTTCCTTGATATTGAGCTCGGGCAAGCCGATGTCAACAGGGCAACCGGGTAGGCGCATCTGGCCCACGCAGAATTCACTTCGCCAATGGGCAAGGCCATAGGCGGTCTTGGCGTGGCCATCATCCGGTACGTCTCCGAGGAATAAAAGGTACGGCGGTTGCAGTTTTATTCTATTCAACAACAAACTCACTGGCAGGGCTTGGACAGGCGAGATTAACAATTAATATATCAGGCGCGGTGTAGTATTGTGTTGGCCAAAGCAGCGGCAATCGGCCGGTTATTAGAGTCGGGCTAAATGGGGGGCGCAATGAACTTTCGATTCATCTTGGCACTGACAGTATTAGCGTTGCCATTTGCGGCGCAAGCGGATGCACTGTTCGGTAACAGCATGGCGGGTGGCCGCGAGCTGCCCAGGACCTGGGGCATCGGTATCGATTATTTCAGCATGGATCAGCCGTACCAGATCGACAGCCTCTCATTCTCGCCGCCCGTTTTGCCAATCTCCGATCCCAGCCTGCTCGACGTCAACAACGACATTGACCATGTGGACCTGAAGGTAGACGTCTGGGTGTTGCCGTTTTTGAATCTTTTCGGCATATACGGGCAAATTGACGGGGACACAACCGTTGATTTGAGCAGCCTCGGTCTGCCACTGCCGGCAGACGTGCAGACTCTGCGCATTAGTTATGACGGTGATGTTTATGGCGGTGGCGCGGTGCTGGCGTTCGGCGGAGACAAATGGTTCGGCTCGATAACGGCCACGTTTACCGATACCAGTATCAGCGGTGAATTCAATTCGTCGGTTTCGGCATCAACCATTCAGCCGCGGATTGGCCTGCGCTTCGGTGACCACACCGAAATCTGGATCGGCGGTTACTTCATTGATGCCGAGGAAAAGCATAGTGGCACGTTCAGCCTGGACCTGGGCCCGATTATTGCACCACCCGGCGGCCTGATACCGAGACCCGTGGATCTGGATTTCGAAGTCGAGCTGTCACAGGCGGAAGATTTTAACTTCAGTGTCGGCACGCACATGAAATTGACCGATGCGTGGGAGGCGACCATTGAGGTCGGTGGTGGCGATCGGCGTACGGTGCTTGCGAATCTCACGTACAGGTTTGAATGATCTAGCGACGCTATTAGCCGTTGTGGCCATGGCAGGGTTGCCTGCCGCGGCCACGGCGTATGAGACAGATCAGTTTACGAATCGCAATGTGAGCATTGCGGACTCGACTGAAATTCTTAATCGCAAGGTCAATGAAACCATCGAAGATATTGTCGACGGCTGGAAAAAAGGTCACGACGAGATGGCCGTCGTTAGTGCGGTCTATCACGACATTGGCGGCCATCACTGGGTCGACAAGCTCGAACGCTGGGCCATGAATTCCGAGGAGGTCGAGAAACTCGATACGCCGCGCTACGACAGCGTCTTTTCCGATTTACCATTATATGCAGTACGCGTTACCAAGTTTTTCGGCGTCGGAAAAACGATTCGCGTCAACGATCAACTTATTGGGTCGGACAAAATCGGGCACTTCCTGTCGCAAGGTAGAAAATACTACCGGCGATACACTCGCTCCGGTTCTGAGGTGCAAGCGGCGGAACATTCGGCATACACCGAGCGGGCCATTTTCGGGCGCGTGACCACGGGCAGTTACTCCAATGCGGATCTCGTTGCCAACTACGAGGGCTACCGTTTTTATCGCAGTCTTTTCGAAGATGACATCGTTCCCGGCAAGCAGGCGATTTTGCGTTGGGAGAGTGATCGCTGGGTCATTCAGAGAAATTTCGATTGGGCCGATCACATCAATGAGTATTGGGATGAGGCACTTAACGTCAATCACTTTGATTCGCTGTTGTACAAGCACATGCATGAGCGCTTTCTGTCTTTGTGCCCGCAGTACTGGGACAATCCGGAACTCTATACAATAGAAAATGAGGCGCCACTTATTGAACGGTATGCGCACCTCGAATTACACGACACTCGTGAGCTAAGGCTCGATTCGTTGTGCCCTGTGCAGGATTTTCTTACAGGAAAATCGTCGCCGGGTGTTCCAGCATCTCCTTGACCCGCTGAATCATTGCCGCGGCGTCGTACCCGTCGACGAAGCGATGATCGAATGACGACGACAGGTTCATCATCGTGCGAATGGCGACCTGGCCATTCATAACGACAGGCTTTTCGATCGCGCGATTAACGCCAATGATGCTGACTTCGGGCATGTTAATGACCGGCGTTGAAACAATGCCGCCGAGTTTGCCAAGGCTCGTGATCGTGATCGTCGACCCGCCAAGTTCATCTTTCTTAATGCTGTTATCGCGGGCTGCATTAGAAACCCGGCGAATTTCCCGCGCCAGTTCATCAACCGACATGGATTCCGCATGATGCACGACGGGCACTTTGAGGCCGTCCGGCGTTTGAGTCGCTATCCCTAAGTGCACGGCGCCGTGTTGCAAAATGACGTTGCGTTCCTTGTCGTACGTCGCATTGCACTGCGGAAATTCCCGGAGCGCCCGAATCAGCGCCAGGCCAAGAAACGGCAACGGCGTGAGCCGTTCGGACGGGTCGCCTTTCTTCCCGTTGAGGTACTGGCGCAATGCGTCAAGTTCCGTGATGTCGATTTCTTCGACGTAGGTAAAGTGCGGGATTTCCCTGCTTGCTGTGGACATACGCTCGGCGATGATCCGCCGCAGACCAATAACCTTGATTTCCCTGGTTTCAGTTGTTGGAGCAATTGTTGGAGCAATTGTTGGAGCAATTGTTGGAGCGCTTATTATCCCGCTTGACGGGGCCGGAGCGCGATCTGTGGGAGCGGTTTCAGCCGCGAATGCGTCAAAATCCTTCCGCAATACCCGGCCGCCCGGGCCCGAGCCAGGGACTGTGCTCAAATCAATGCCCGCCTCTCGTGCACGCCGTCGTACCGCGGGCGAGGTCATGACTCGCTTTTGACCATTCGGGCCTGTTGGAGCGCGATCATTTTCGATCGCGCTTGATCGCGCCTCGAGAGGCGCTCCTACAGCGGGAGCGACTTCAGCCACTACGCTAGTGGCTAGCCCATCCGTTTCAAACACGACCAGCGCCGCGCCGACTGCAACGATGTCGCCGGGTTCGCCGGCCAGCTTGATGACCTTGCCCGTAATTGGAGACGATAGTTCGACGGCCGCTTTATCCGTCATCATCGTGCCGACGAGGTCTTCCTCGGTTACTTGGTCGCCGACACTGACGAACCACTCGCCAATTTCCGACTCGACCATGCCTTCGCCAAGATCGGGAAGTTTGAAAACGTATTCGCTCACACTTCCTCCATCATCTTGCGAATGCCGTGAACCAGGCGTTTCTTGCCCGGGAAGTACTGCCACTCAAATGCGTGCGGATACGGCGTGTCCCAACCCGCGACGCGGCCGATCGGGGCTTCAAGGTTCCAGAAACATTCTTTCTGAATCCGTGCCGCCAGTTCCCCACCGTAACCTCCAAATCGTGTCGCCTCATGAGCGATCAGGCAACGGCCGGTCTTGTTGACCGACGCCGTCAGCGTTTGGATGTCGAGCGGAGCCAGGCTTCGAACATCGATAATCTCGGCATCCACACCAACCTCGTCCGCCGCGGCTTTCGCGACGTGCACGAGCGTGCCGTACGTAACGATGGTCAGCTCTTCACCGGGTTCGACAATTTCCGCAGTATCCAATGGTATCGTGTAATAGCCCTCGGGCACTTCACCTTTGGGGTGTGCTGCCCACGACACGGCGGGTTTGTCCGGGTCACCGTCAAACGGGCCGTTGTAGATGCGCTTGGGTTCGAAGAAAATAACCGGGTCGTCGGATTCGATCGCGCTGATCAACAATCCTTTTGCATCGTACGGGTTTGATGGCATCACGCTGCGAATACCGCTGACATGGGCGAAAATAGCCTCGGGACTTTGCGAATGCGTCTGGCCACCGCGTATGCCGCCGCCACACGGAGTTCGAATTGTCACAGGCGAAAAGAATTCGCCACAGCTGCGGTATCTCAGTCTTGCCAGTTCACTGACAATCTGGTCGAAGCCCGGATAAATGTAGTCGGCAAATTGAATCTCTGCAACCGGGCGCAAGCCGTTTACACCCATGCCAATTGCGGCGCCGATGATGCCACCTTCCGAGATCGGTGCGTCAATGACACGATGTTCGCCGAACTTGCGCTGCAATCCATCCGTGCAACGAAAGACACCACCGAAATAGCCAACGTCTTGGCCAAGAACGATGACGTTCGGGTCCTTGTCCATCAGCACATCCATCGCCGAACGGATCGCGTCGATCATGCTCATTTGAGCCATGTCAGGAGCCCTCGATCTCGAGCATGTAACGGCGCTGTGATTCCAGGTGCGGTGGCGTTTCGGCGTATATGTCGTCGAACATCGACGCTGAATCGAGGAATGGCCCCTCGGTCATCGTTCCATACTGCTGCGCTTCCTTCCACGCAGCCAGCACATCGGTTTTGAGTCCTTCGGTCAGTTGCTCGTGTTTCTCTTCGGACCAGTGACCTGTGGAGATCAAATGTTGCTTGAGCCGTTCGATCGGATCGCCAAGCGGGAAAAATTCGGCCTCATCTTTTGGCCGATACTTGCTGGGATCGTCGCTGGTCGAATGCGCGCCTGCCCGATAGGTAACGAGTTCAATCAACGTCGGTCCGCGGCCGCGGCGCGCGCGTTCAGCGGCCCATAGCGTAACGCTGTATACGGCGAGCAGGTCGTTACCATCGACCCGGATGCCGGGGATACCCAGTCCAAGACCGCGCGCCGCGAACGGACGACGCTCGCCGCCGGCAAATCCCTGGAAGGTTGAAATCGCCCACTGGTTGTTGACGACGTTGAGAATGACGGGTGCCTGGTAGACGGCGGCGAAGGTCAGCGCGTGGTGA
>Ga0255048_10000957_pt1 | contig 21156 bp, 39 predicted proteins | sample JV7_2_2_MG_FD_183619 | JGI IMG/M metagenome (GOLD analysis project Ga0255048, IMG submission 183619) | Seawater microbial communities from Jervis Inlet, British Columbia, Canada - JV7_2_2 | ecosystem: Environmental > Aquatic > Marine > Inlet | place: Canada: British Columbia | collected 2016-10-06
TCATCAACTGTCTATCTCTACAATACTCACGACCAATCAAATCCATAGAATAGTTTTTATCCCATTCTTTTTGATAACTCGTTGCATTATCTCTACCCTCGCAATTCATTCCAAGAAACTTATCATTGGCCTCTTGAATTTTTCTTTGGTATGGATTGTTGCTATCTTTGTCGTGCATTAAGATATTGATATCAGGATTTAATCCCTCTTTGCCTCTCATCTCATCTCTAAAATAAGCATAACCAAAATCACTTCCTCTTGATGATGAATTGCTACCTGTATCTATTGAACCATTGATTTTAAAATCAAAGTGTTCTTCAATCATTTTAGGACTACCTTTTTTTTCTTTAATGTTTCCATTATAGTCGGTCACATCTTCTTCATGCACTCCTTGATAAGCAACATGGAAACAACTATCAGGGGCAATAGTATTTACATTCTCGTATTTGTTCTGTAAATAATTTGCCATATCCACATCTTTTTGTGGATAGTTTTCTCTACCAATAGAGTACATTAATTCCCACGTCTTATCTTGAAGTGGTTTAATTTGCTCTCTTAATTGAGTATATCTTTCTTTCTCTATGGTATCTTCCATTTGCAATCTGTCATCTATCTTAATTGCAATCTTGTTTCGGTATTCTTGGTTTAATCTTAACCTAGTCATAATTATCCTTTTTGTTAGTTTGTTAAAATAAAGTTATAATTGATCTTGACATTACTGTCAATGGGATTATATAAGATATTACTATTTATTTATAAAAACTTAAATACAATTAAAGCTAACTTGTGGTTGGCAGTACAAAAACGCAACCACAAGTTGCAGAAAGAAAAAATTTGAAAAAAAACATATTTATATAATATGTAAGGGTTCAAGCTGATCCCTGATCCAAGGTTAAAGGCAAATTGGTACCTTTAAAAGTTTGCCCATGTAATTTTGGATCTGGGATCAGGGTTGTTAGCTGTGGGATAAAAACCACTATAACATTGGTTGCAATTCACGTTTGCGGAATGGCTTCAAAGCTAGAATGAGAAGTCCGCCAATGTAGCACAACTCCTGGTTGTAAACTTTTTTATATAAAAAAAGGGTGGGCCCTCCCTAAAGTCTGCAAGCTTTCAAGCCGCAAGCCAGCAAGCTTGACAAGGGACCTGGGATAGTATAGGATTACAGCTTGAGCTCGTTTGGTGCTTTTCCGCTCGATAAATTTGCCAAAGCACCATAACAAACAAAAAGGAAAAAAAATGAACATAAGAGAAATAAAAAAAGGTGATAAGATCCTACACACTCACATGGGCAGCCAGCCGCCAGTGTCCGGCATCGTTAAAGAATCTCCAATAGTTGGCCGGGGCATCCGCAGCACATTGCTGGTCCTGGTTAAAGGTTCGGAGGTTGGACTCTTCGACGAGATCGGGTCCATCTATACAAAAGAAATATTAAAGGTGTTCCGGGACGATAACTGGTTACCAGTTGAGCATGTATAAAAAATTCCTGTCTGTTAGGAAGGGGGCCTCCGGGCCCCTGAGTCTTTTAATAAAAAAATTGAATAAAGAAAACGCTCCCCCGGATGGGTGGGCCCTCCCGGATAGGCTCAAGCGTTCAAGCTCTCAAGCGTTCAAGCTTGACAGGTCCAGGGAACTGGGATAATATAAGATTCAACAGAAAGGAAACATGTTAATAAAAGAAGCAAACAAAATAATAATATCACTATCACAACCGGATAAGATGCCTGGCTTCGCGTACGGCCTCCCGGCGTGGGAATGCAAGACCGGCGGCAAGCTGGCCAAGGTCCCGGGCTCGGTGTGCTTCGGCTGTTATGCCATGAAAGGCAATTACACAAGATTCCCAGAAATTAAAAAATCACAATATAAAAGACTCAAGTCATTACAACACCCGCGATGGGTGGAAGCCATGGCTACGGTGATCAATAGCGAGCGAGTCAGCAAGCTTAAAGTATTTAGATGGCATGACGCCGGCGACGTCCAGGATCTTAATCATCTAGAAAAAATTTTTAAAGTTTGCGAGCTAACGCCAACGGTCCAGCACTGGATGCCAACCCGGGAAGCCTGGATAAAGGACCATTTAAAAGACTGTCCAAAAAATTTAATTGTTAGATTATCAATGACGATGGTAGACCAGCCGGCAGCAGGAAGCTGGGACAATACATCAACGGTAGTTACCAGCGGCGCCACGTGCCCGGCACCCCATCAGGGCGGCCAGTGTGGAGATTGCCGGAACTGTTGGAGCTCAAATATTAAAAATATTGCATATGGTAAACATTAAAAAAACAAAATATACTTTTTTATATAGATCCAGGGATGGGCACTGTATGCGCCCTGAATCATTTTTAAATATTAACAAAGGTCGGACCCTGTCCAGCTCGCAGCTCAGGTTCTTAGGCATAACCAAGGTAAAATTAAAAGATGTTCAGACACCCAAAATATTATAAAGAATTACGCAAGCGTAATAAATCGGATCAGGTAATTAGCCGAGGAGACTCGACGGAGGCTGGAAGGCGTTCACCTGGTCCGGGCCTCAAGCCACAAGATAACAATGCCAGCTTTGAAGGCATCAGTGAAGCAGAATATAACAAACGTCATATGAAAGCTCTAAAAGATGCTGATCCGGGCCTCAAGCTCTCAAGCGCCCAAGCTTTCGAACCAACCTACCGAGGCTTCAAGCCCGACGGCTAAGGGTTCAAGCTTCAAGCCGGAGGCCACAAGCTCCAGTATCCCTGATCCAGGGTACAAGCGCACAAGCTCCGGGTTCGGGGAACCGGCAACGAGGACAAATGAATTTTTTGGATGACGTACAAAAAAGCTTATTTGGTGGGGTGATAGACGTACTTTATTAACTTTTGTTAACTTTAACTCTACAAGAAAAAAGCGGCCGTTAGGATTATACCCCAATATGTCAGGAGTACCGAATAAACAGCGATTCTCAAGCCTTGTCCATATAATTTTACTTTTAATTCTTTTAAGCTCACGCCACAAATCCTTCTCTAATTGCATCGGTTAACCCTGTTAGAGTTTTCCAATAATTTTACCCATAGACTCGACGGGTTTTTCGCAAGTAAGGACTAATCTGTGTGTGTCTTTGCTGCCAATAACTCTGTTTTCTAAAAGCTTTGCGCCGCTAATATCATAGAACTCACCATTAGGCAACTCTATTTGTACTCGGGCATATTGACATACAGGCTCTTTAAAAAACTTCTCTAAAAATGCTTTAAAGGCTCTTCCTTCGGTTCTCATAATTTATTGCTTTTCATATGATATTATATATAAAGCTATTATGAGTCAAGAAATTGTTAAAAAGAAGGCAGCCTATCCAACTGAACTTACTGAGATGCAACGTAGATTTTGTGAGTATCTTATAATGAATGAGGGCAGAACTACTAGAAAAGAAGCGGCTATAAAAGCAGGGTATGCAGAAAAATCAGCAGCTCAAGAAGCGGCCGGACTGATCCAGTTACCAAAGATTCAAAGATATTTACAATCTAGATCCAATGAAGTTAATAGATCGTTTACTGTTACAAAAAATAACTATGTGAGAAGACAACAAGTCTTATCTCAAACATTAGTAGATCAAGGTAAGATTGAGAAAGCATTAGGTTTCGAGAACTTAATAGGTAAAGCAACAGGACAGTTTATGGATATACATATACATGGAAACTTAAATGACTTAACCAAATCAGAAAAATTAGACGAGATTAAACGTATTAAAGAGTTACAAAAAGATAGATTAGACGCTAACCCGGTTATGATAACATCGAAGAAAAAAGTTAATGAATCCGAGTCATCTTCTTCACGCAAGAAGTAGGGAAGACAGAACGCTCACTAAAGTGAATTGATCCATCTTCTTCAACATCATAACCTGCAAATATTCTAACAGTCTCAGCATCTTTACTAAACAACCAACCTTCACTTACAGGTGTAGCTAATTTCATATTTTTAAATTCTTTGTCTGTACCCCAACCGCCCTCAGTTATGATATCAATCCAGTCTATACGTACACGCTTGTAAGGAAACTTAACAAACTGTTTTACAGTCTTAGGTTTAGTGTAGCTGTTTATTCTTCTAGATTTATTTTTGGATTTCATTTGTAACTGTATAGCACTCTCTCAGATATTTTCTATTCTTAAAACGCATAAGAACTTTTTTAAAACATCCCTTAGTTTGTTGGTATTGCTAGCTTATTTGATATGTGTGATATTTATGTCACACTATTGTGATATTTATATCACAGTGTGCTCTATTGTCTCATAATATGAGAAGTTGCTTAAATGAGCCTACTTAATCAACACTTCTGGAAAAATTGTATCTTTTGTATCCAATTGTATCTTGCTCCAGGGTACAAATTTGAGCGATTAAGTGTTGGTACTAAACACTTCTAACTTTTGTACCCTTTGTAACCGGTTTTTAAAAAAAAAAAAAATAAAAAGTAAAAATACTTGAAAAAATGGTTACAATGGTTACAATTGCAAAAAATGGCTAATTTACTGTACTATTTGATGATTGGTCTGGTTACAATTTTATTCTTCTTTGGGTTTATTCTTGTAATATTGATCACATTTGCGCAAGAAAGCATGTTGATGCTTAACAAAGTCTCTTCCCGATACTTCAAACTTCTGAAACAAAAAATCTTTCGTGCACATTAGAACGACTCCAGACTGGATCTTGGTCCCGTATACCTGGTTATGGGCCATTGTATATGCCCCTAGCTGTTCAAAATAATCTAAAATCCATTCACGTCTCTTTGGTTTATTGCTTTGCTTGAAGTCAACAATAGCCGGTTGACCATCATAGATTCCTACAACGTCAGTTGCGCCTGCGTACAGGTCCGGGTAATATAATGTTGTCTCAAGGCCCCACAACTCTTCCAGGTCCCCGAGCCCTGATTCTATGATTCTATGCGCCATCTTTTCTGCATGCTGACCCAGGGGTGTTAGGTCTTTATAACCCTTTCCATCTAGGTAGTGTTCAAGATAGGTATGCATTGCTGTCCCTCTTGCTGCAGCAAGATCTCTCACTTCATCAGCAGCCTTTGCACCCAGTCTCGCTTTCCAGGCATCAAGGGACGCCTTCTTCTCCGGAGACTGACACGCTGACAAGATAGTCGTCACACTTGGTAACTTATTACCACCTATATCATAATGCCTGCCACCATTTATAACTGACCGCATAGACTTAGGATATTGGTATAATTTATTTATTTTCATTTATTCTCCATAGCCGTCTATTGCTCTTGGGTGAAATTTCTTTCTGCTATATAATTTTTTACTCTTAACAATCCTTTGATACCAGTTTCTAAGCTGACGTACAAGAGGATTTCTTTTTTTATTAAATTTTTTTACCATCTTTAATACTATGCGTAACTGCTCTTCCTTTCTTATTGTCATAAGACAAGAAACCTGTCCATTTTGGGTTTGGAGTGACTAAAGATTTTAGTAATTTTTTAAAAGACATTGATTCTTTTTCTTCCTCAGGCTTACCATCTTCAGTAACTTTAAATTTATATTTCATGGTTTTTTAGATTCATTCTCATAAGACATATCTGTTGCATGTTCTTTACGTCTTTTGTAAGTTCTTTTATGAATACTTTCCTGTAAATCTTTACTAAAGCTTGCTAACGGTTTCGTCCTTTCCCTTGTTTGTCGTTTAGATTCCTTGTAAGATTCTTCTAACTCTTTTTTCTCCCTCTCGGCTTGATCTAAGAAATCTTTAGAGATAAAACTTTCTTCAACATTAATAACTGTTCCCTCGAGATTTTTTTTAAAAATTTCATCATAATTTTTTCGGTACAGATCATCTGAAGGTCTGGATTTACCATCCCAATTATTTTTTTTTGTAGCCATACCCCTTGTCCCTGTTGCAGTATAATTTTTGCCATGACCATGAATTCAAGGATGATGAATAATGGTAAATTTTTTCTAAAAAATATTTAATCATTTTACACTCTTTTTATTTTCCCATATATTATTACTATATCATCAATCATTTTCCTCCTTTTTAATTTGTGTCCAGGTTCCACTATATACCCATCTTCGTTTTTGAACAGGATAACCATTATCCTTACACCATTTATCAGCAAAGTATTCGATCACTTTAGACTCTTCACGGACCCCACCCCAGTCATTATGTTTAATTTTCATCCTTTTATAATCCCCTGTAGCACCATATTATGATATTTATCCTCCATGGTATCTGGACGTTTACAAAGAGATCCTTTATTATTTTCGTGAGAAGTTCCCCACTTCAGATTCTCAATAAGAAAGTTTGTTTTGTCATCATTACGGTGCATAACATTTTTCTTTTCTTCTGGATTAGGGATATAAGCCAAAGCTATTATTCTATGAATCGTACCATCCCAACATGCCTCGACGCCATTTTGGTCTTTGAATCCCAACTGAAAAGTTATTCTAGGATAACCACTTTTAAAGTCACAATTAAGTTGTGATTTATCACGGCTCCTACCTCTGCTCTTTTTTCCATGTTCTGTGTATTTAATTCTTTTAACACAAGGCCATATTTTTTTTTGATATATAGGAAAAGTATTGGGGACCCCATAAAAAGGATGAGAACCTCCCGATGGATAAATTATATAAGTATCTTTTGGTATGTTTTGATCTGTTATAACTTCTTCTAATTTTTTAGGTTTTAAACCATTTGGATCTATAAATATTTCTTCTGGTTCAGGAAAAAAAGATGTTTGGATCATTTCCTAACCGTGATTGTCCATGGGGCATTAGCTGTCCGGAGCCCATCTTTACTCTCATCCCAGTATCTTTTACAAAGATTGCCTGAGCCTGCTATGAATTCATGTTGTTTTTCAGAGTGCGGATTATAAGGTCTTTTAATTTTCTTGCCATCAGACTTTGAAAAATAATTTATAAAATATTTATTGGTCATAGTACCACCACCAGCATGTAGACACTAAATAATGTAACCAATGTTAGTGTTCCAAATATAATTATAAAAATTTTATTCATATTCCTTTTCTTTGTCTCTCTCGTTCTAGTGCTAGATCAATTACGTTATCCCCAAGGTCTTGAATATCGGGTTCATAGTGATCTATAATTTGTTCTATCTTATGTAATTTAACAACCGCATGTGGCCATAATAACTTACATACATATAAGGCATCTCTATGAGAACATTGCCAACGATATTGTTTTTTCCAGTTCTTAGCATAAGGTTTTAAAAATCTACGTTCCTTCAAAGTGCCACACCCCAAAGTCTCATGAACTAATTCCATAATATTTTTATCCGTCATGGACATTTCCATTCTTATCTTCCACACCTTAGTTGGATTTTTTCTAGTTTTTCTTTTTTCCATTAGTTGTTTATAATAGATACTGCCTTCCCCATCAAAGAGTCCGGCTATGTAAGATATATCTAATTTTAAATTAGTGTTCATTTTTTCATCATTATTCTTAAGTTTGAATTTTCTTCAGCAAGTCTATCAATATCTTTTTTAAGAGTCTGCACTTGAAACTCTAAATCTAATATAGCCCCACCTGCTTCCCTGCATTTCTTCTGCATGTATTCTTTTTGTTTAGTTAACATCTCAATTTGAAGTGTCAAATCCTCAGGTCCCCTATCCTCTACGATCCTTTTCATATCCTCATCGATCAGCATTATTTCTTTCCTTTAAGTTGTGATAGATATGTGTTTTAATATCCTTTTCTGTACTTATAATAGTTAGAAAATCCATACCACTATAAGCTTTTGCATAAGCGTTATGGCTTATGGCAATTCCTGTGCCCGAACTCAACATAGCAAACTCAGTGCAAGCGGTGCAAACCGTCAGAATCAACAATAATATCGTCAACTTTATCCGCATCAATTTCTCCTTGGCTATCGCATACTCCACATTGGGCAGTAACTTCTTCTTTTGTTAATTTATAAGGTACTCTGATGTAACCATTTCCCTTACAAGCTGGACAAATTATTTTAAGCTTTGGCTTTGCCATTTAATTTCCTCGCTTTCTCATTCACTAAAATACTTATAGTTTGTGATCTACTCAAAATTGCATTTGGCACCATTACTTTTCTTATCTTATCTATTAAATCATAATCTACATGCTTTAAAGATACATTTTTATATTTTGTTATATCCGTCATAATGATATACTCCTTCCTTTCATTAATTTAATATGGGATTATTCTCATAAAATACAATAGGTGTCAAGAAAAAAGTGACTAAGATTATGTTAATTATGTACTTATGCAGTGGTATTCCTGGAAACCAATGTGGTGTCATCCCTACTCCAACGGTTCTATTTAATGACCATTATAGTTGTATGGTTTATGCTTATGATTACTCTCTTAATTTGATAGCGGGATTTGATAGAAAATGGGTTAATAAAACAAAAGCTTTCACTAAATTTACCTGTAAAGTTGAACACATTATTTAATTACAAATGCATCCAAAGAATACGCTGCCATCTTTTAAAAGATGTCTGTTTATCTCTTCGTTATAATTTGTTAATTTTTCTCTTATTATATCACACAGATCAAGACAGTTTTTAAAAACTTCACCATCAACCATTTCTTTTGTGACTTCAATTAAATGATAGAGATCATCATGTAGAATAATTAAATCCACTAACCGCCTTTTGTATCATATGCTTTGGTCCCGAACTCTATTATTTTCCTGATTCCTGGTGCCTGTATCTCTAAACTTGCATAAGGTTGCCAGGCTTTTTTAATTAGATTTAATTCTAATATAAGATTGGACCATTGTTTATGGCTGATGTCTTTACTTGTTATTGTTAGTTTTTTCATAAATTAATATAGGATATTATAAGAGGTCTGTCAACCCCTGCCTTGGCCTTGATATTTCTTATGTCGATTATTTAATTTCTCTGATTTTGAACGAGATTTTTTATGTTTCCCGGGACGTTTTTTATGCTGGTCACGGGGTGCATATTCGGCGCCTTTGGCCTTCTTCACTTCCAGCCTTTAACAAAAGGGACACCACCATCAGTACGTCTTGTCATGATAGGTAAATAACTGATTTTTCCATTTACATGTTGCTGTAAATCAGAACCACAATTCATACATCTAAAAAAATCGTGTGCTAAGCCAACCAAAGTTGTATAGGCATTACAAGTAGGACATTGTCCGTTAACAAGTTCTGCTTTAAATTCAAATGTTTTTTCTTTATTCATTACTCTAGTATAAGCTTTTTAATACTTTTTTCACCTAAATAAATTTCTGTTTCAGCCAAAGATTTAATACAAGTATACTGTACATTTTCATTATAAACTCTGTTGGCGATTCTTTTTCCTTTTAAACACGCAGACATACTAGGCTGTATTCTATGTTCTTTAATTTCATTATTAACCAGCATTAAAAGAGCTACTACTACCTCAGTCATTAACTAAGTCCCCACCATATTAAAGCTAATGGTATAACAATATGTTCAAAAATTTCATACAAACAAATAAAAACTAATAGCCATGTAAATAAAATACTAGTTTTAGATTTTAGAGTTAGATACTCAAACAATCTTACATGCCAAGTGGTAATTTTTTCTGTAATTTTTAATAATTTTTCTTTCATTAATGCTCTTTGCTATTACCATTACTTCTTACTTTGTCTTTAAGAATTTCTATCCCTGTTAAAATTTTATCTACATCTTTTTGTAGTCTTAAAATATTAACTGCATTGTGTCTTGATTCTTTAATTTCTAGCTGGATGTACTCCACGTCAGATAATAAACTTTCGATCAACAAAAATTGCTCAGAATCTGCGGGCAAACTTCCTAATTCTCCCCGAGGCCATTTGATGGAAAATTCAACTGCTTGATCTAAATCTTTTTTCATTAAAACATTGTCATTCTCTATTGAGTTGATCCGTTCAATGATTCCAAAATATGCCCAGACGCCGATAGCCACTGCGGCCAAAATTGAAAGGAGGTTTCTCATCGGCATAGAAATTGCCGTGTTATCTGATACTCTCATTAGTTACAGTTATCTTTGCTTAAGTCTACCGGTATTTCTTTTGTAAACCAAATCCAAGAAGATAGTTTAGTTCCATCTTGTGTGTAAGTACATCTAGGTCCTACTGCAACACACGAAGTAAATGCAAGTAGTGATAGTATTAATAGTAATTTTTTCATTATTGACAGCTTTCGCATTCTCCTGTGTCATCTATTACAACACCACCTTCGTCTTCAAAACTTTTATCCTCTTCTCTACTATTACATTCACAGTTGGTGCATTCACCTTCTGCGTTTGGACAGTGGCATATTTTATTACATTTTTTACAAAATCGTTCAGTCATCTTTTCCCTTAGGTAAACCACTTGCTAACCAGTCGCCAATTTTTTTAAATGGCCAACAAAGAACTTTACCAATATATTTTATAATTTTTTTCATAGGGCATAAAATCCTTTACTAAAAAAGTATAGCCCCAATTATAAAGCCAACGGCCGCGCTAATAATGCACAGGCTATGGTCTAACCAAAATTTTTGTACTTTAAGTTTAATTTCATTAATCATTAATGTCCCCCCAGTTTGTACCAAATTCGTAATCGACTTTATTTGGTACTTCTAGCTTAACAGCATTTTCCATAATCTCAATAACTTTTTTAGCTTGAGAATCGCTCTCTATGGATACACATAACTCATCATGTATTTGAATATGTGGTATAATACCTTCTTTATACAGGTCCAACATAGATTTCTTAGTCATATCCGCCGCACTTCCTTGAATTAATTTATTTAAAGCTTTGTAAGTATAAGCTCTTTTAATCCCCGGTCCATGTTCCTGGAGTGCATCTTCATGAGTCATGGCTTTATGCATACCAAAACTATTCGGTTCCCATAAATGGAATCTACATAACCTTCCAAGTAAAGTTCTTATCTGTCCCCGGTCCTGTGCTCTGTTAGAAGCTTTCTCCATCAGTTGTTTAACGAAGGGTACTTTTGCATGGTACGCATTAAATAATTCAGTAGCCTTTTCTTTACTAACACCAAGTTCTGCTTGAAGTTTAGCTTTACCCATACCATAGAATAATCCTAAGTTAATTGTCTTGGCTTGTGTTCTAGGTATCTCGGCCATGTCGGCCACTGTCTTGTGAAAGTCTGAGCCAGCATCATCATTATACGAATCGACAACATCATATACTGATGGCAACTTATATAAAGATGCATAGTGAACAACTAATCTTGGTTCTTGTTGTGAGTAATCAAAACAACCCCACTTACAACCTTCTTCTGGAATAAATAATGCTCTAATCTTAGGGCCTAGGTCTTTGTTCCGTGCCGGAATCTGTTGCAGGTTAGGATTCTGATAAGAGAATCTTCCTGTTACAGTACCCCCAGCAGCATTTCTAAGTTGATTAATCTCTGCGTGGATCCTACCTTTGTGTTCATAACGTAGAATAGAATCGATAAAAGTAGTGTGAGCTTTATTGACTTCTCTTGCTTTGGCAATTAAATTAACAACAGGATGACTGTGTTCTTGTAAGAAGTTCTTGGTAAAACTTGGTGCATCTGTTTTTTCTGTTCTTTCAAATGGTATCTTTAAATTATCAAAGACTTGTGCTATACTGCTCGCGGCCCAAATCTGGGGTTTAATATTGGTTTCCTTTTCTATTGCAGTTAGTATATCCTGTTCTTCTTTTATTAAAGTTTTCTTAAGTTTTTGTGCACTCTCAACATCTACTCGTACACCTTTGAATCTCATGTCAACTAGACATGGAAATAAATCTGTCTCTAATTCCATAATTGATTGTAAATCTTGTGATATAATTTCTTTCTTCATCTCTTGCCATAAAGCAAACGTGGCTTCTGCATCCCTTTCGGCATAAGCACCAACATTAAGTGAGGGTAGTCTATACATTTCAGACTTAGGGTCTATTCCCCATTCAGCTGCGGCCTCACTAAGACCGGCTTCGTTCTTACCATAGCCATTATATTTCCATGATAAACTGTTAAGATCATATCTATATCTATTTTCATCAGTCACAGCTGCGGCTATCATTGTGTCTACAATCATGCCATTAATTTTTAAACCCATGGCTCTGATCCAACATACATCGTACATTGCATTGTGAAATATTTTTGTAGCAGTTGTATTTAAAATATCTTGAAACCATTCTAAAACTTTCTTCTTCTCCATATTGCCACCACCGTGATGACCTATTGGAAAATACCCTTTGTAATTAGATGTTGCTACAGCTATCCCTATTACTTCTCCATTACCAATAATGGCTCCTGATCCTTTTTTAATTAAGTCCGGGTCTCTTGTTTCTAAATCAATTGCAATTTCATCAACCTGTCTTAGGTCAGGAAATTCTGCGGGTATTACCCATTCTGTTTGAGCACTAAACGTAGGTATTTTCATAATGTTAGGTAACAAAGAATCAATAGGCATGTGAACAGCCCCATGTAAGATGGTATATGATTATCTGGTTCCATAGTCCCTTTCAATTATCATTTCTATAAAGTGAATAGCCTTGTCCAAATCCTGTCTCTTTCCTTTCAGCCTATGACGGCAGATGTATTTTATAACGCAGCCTTCTGGAAAAAGCAACTCATTTTCAACTACAAATTTACTTGGTTGAATTTTAAACTTCTGATAATGTGATCCACCAATTTGTTTGTCGTATGCCTTAGATGTCATAACCTTTGTCCTCCTTTTTTGCAGCCATTATATATAAGTTTTGTTTTGTACGAGTAACACCTACGTACCAAACTCTTTGTTCTTCATCGTACTTGTCTTGGTTTTTTTCAATTGCTTCTCTTATTTTTTTAGTATTATCTAAAATAATTAAAACATTGGTAGCTTCCCCACCTTTAGCTGCGTGTATGGTAGATAGTTTTATTCTGGCATCGTTGGATAAGTCTTCTTCATTACGTAACATTTCTCTTATGTATAAGCATTCTTCAGGGTCAGCCTTAAATACTTGGTACCAATTATCTGTAAAACTAAAACCAAATTCTTTTAAATCATACATACGTTCTTCTTTTAATTCTCTATCCAGTTCTAGAAATTCAAATAAATCTTTACATTCTGATAACGATAGTAGATCGCCATTAGTCCAACGTGTGTAATTTCTTATTGACTTATACAGTCGGGTCCTGTAACTTTTCCTATCTTTTATTTCAAAATACAACCCTCTTTCTTTTAACTCCGGTACTAAATTCTTGAGTCTATAATTTGTTCTTCCGAGTACTAACCAGTCTCCGGAATGTAAAGGAACGTCTTCTATTGAAGTTATATATTCTACATAACCTTGTTTGGGCCTGGGGGACCATTTTTTTTTAATTCTTCTGTCGTCAGGTATTCGATTTAAAATACAATTAGCTATATCCTGTACCTTTTCTGGAATCCTGTATGATTGTGGCAAAATAATGTCTTTTGCAGGTTCACCTTGAAATCGTTTAACATCTGCACCAGCCCAGCCATAAATTGCTTGATCGTCGTCACCAGCTAAGATAATATGTTTAGAGTTTTTCTTTAATATATCGTACATTCTCCATTGTATTGGGGATAAATCCTGTGCTTCATCAATGAATACTACGTCATATTTCGGACACAATTCGGACACATTAAATTTTTCGATCATATCGGTAAAATCTACCAAACCGTAAGCTTGTTTATAATTATCTACTTCATCTTTTAAAATTTTTAATTGGTGCTTATCGATGTCCTCTGAATACATATCTGTATTATATTCTTCTTCTATTGTATTTTCCTTGATCCTTGCGGCATTGATAATGTTAAAATATTCGCTGTCTGAATCTACAAACCCTGTCTTTTCATCTCCATTGGAATAAACTGTAACTTCTATCCCTATACTTCTACCGATGTCTTCGTAGTGTTCGTCTTGCATGACTTCGCTTTTTTTCATACCCAGTTCTGTAAAGGCTAACGAATGTAAAGTTCTAAAATATTTTAAATCTTTTTGAGAGTATTTGGGAAATGCTGCGAGCATTCTATCAATAGCTTCTTCTGCTGCTTTCTTTGTGAAAGCAAAGTAACCAATCTTATCAATGGGTGTGCCAAACTTAACTAAAGTCTTTACATAGTTAATTAATCTAGTTGTTTTCCCTGTTCCCGGAGGCCCGTATATTTTTCTAGTGCTCATAATGCTGGTCCTAAATGTAGATATATCCAAAATGCTGTGAATAAAACCATGGTTATTAAATCCATTTTAGCTGCCATTACATTATCTCCGTGTTATGTTCTACTAGAGTGTGGTTAATTCTTATGTCTTCAAATTCTTGAATACTAATCATAACAATGTTTTTTGTGGGGGTATTGTATTTACCTTTTTCTTTTGTTGGAAATCTTTTTTGTTCTAAGAACTGTATGTCACATTTTTTATAGTTTGTTTTCATCATGACTCCAGTTTTGTCTTCCGAGTGTTTCCAGTTTTTAGATTTCAGTTTGTCATAAAATTTTTCGAATCTAAAATAGGCATAACCTTCTTCAATCAATACAGTTCCGGATTTAAAACTTGAATCATTCATGGCTTTAGGTCCATTAATTTTTGCATGTAATACATCATGTAATTTTTCCCTAGGTGAAGTTCCTATAGGAGGACTTACTACTGTTTGTGTCTCAAAAAGAGCTTCTAAAACTGTCTGGTCTTCTGGTCCTTTTATTATTGGTGGTGGAAAACCTGCGGCTCTTGCTATGGAGTTTCTACGCCTACGTTGGTCTGTAACATGTTCAATTGTTTTACAATATACTGTTGCTTTTCCTATGCCGTCTGGTTTTGTTACATCAAATTCGTATTCTGGATCTGGTTCAATATCTATTTTTCTTAGATTAGTTAATACAGGATAAGATCCTTTAGACCCTGCAAGTATACCAAATTTCTTTTTAACACATATTCCTTTTTTACAATGATCGCTAAGGGGGCTTTGAGTACACGTATAACCTTTTTCAGATTTAGACCATGACCTCACTTTAGCGTTCAAAGTCTGCTTGTCCCATGCATTTGCATGGGTGGGTTCAAAATATTTTACTGGTGCATTCATGACCCTTTGTTGCCAGTTATCTCCGTACTTCATCTTCACAAATACATGATAATTATACATAAACCGGTCCTTGCCATCAAAGCCGGGATTCTTCATTATCTTGCTAAGATGAGCTAGACATGGAGGGCCATCGTCAAATTCTTCGTCTACACCCTCTAAATCTTTATTTTCTATACTTTCTGTAATGTTTTTTAAATCTTCTACATTAACCATATTACTTTCTACTACTTGAATAAATTGTTCGAAGGTAAAAGGTATGCCATCCAGATTGATTGCTAGTCTTTCTGATTTTTTAAAATAAGGTAGGTTTATAAACTGACCAGGCTTTATTGTCCCTGTTTCCGGATCCTTAGTCAATTGGGTCTGCTTAGGGAATATTTCACAATTGGGTTTTAGTTTAAATAATGAAAGTAGATTACTTAAAAAAGAAACTATTAAAGTAGCTAAAACAAACTCATTCATAAATAAATATAAATGTAGTCCGCCACTTTTAGATAGAACAGGTATTAGAGGTAGTTTGTATTCTTGAATCTTATCTATAATAAATTTTTTATCAAAGTCAGCGTAGTTTTTTGGATCTACATCTATGACTCCAAATCGTGCTTCTGAATTTTCGTTACATGGTTGAACACCAATTGACAGGGACCCATTTAAATGATTTTCATAAATTTGATCAGTAAGTTTTTCATGGTTCCAAAGATAATCACCTTTTTTAAGTTTGAGTTTTCCACTATCGGGATCACGTTCAGCATTTTTAAGATTAGCTGTACCATAGCCCATACGATATCCTTCAAATATTTTTATATACTTTTTTTCCATAACTATACTGTCTATGTGGACCGTTCAGTCTCCCACCCGGCCCACACTGTGCACATACCCCGAGGGGATTATATAATGCTTTTACTTTCTGCAGGTTTCTCTTCGCCGTGTTTTACTTTCACAGCTCCTTTAGAAACGTTTGCCGAAAATTCTTTAGCTTGCTGATAATCACCAGCGTTGGTGACTGGGCCTAATTTACTAACTTCCCAACCAAACCAATTACCTTTATCATTAGACATTGGTGTAGTCTTTAGTTTGTAAATGTGGCTATAAGATGCCGGTGTATATAGACCGTTCTTACCTTTTAGCTTGATACCAGACATCATTGAATTCCATTTCCTACTAATTTTTAATTGAGTACGAGTCATAGAAATTAATGCCGTTGATGGAGTATCTCCTGTGATCATCACAAAGTGAGACGCTGTCTTTTCAATATAATTACCATTAGGTAATCTATCTCTATAGTTAGCATCTGGTTTTGTTTGTGACATGATATCAGAGGAAGCATCATGTACCATTACTGGTGCACCAGGTCCTTCTCCTCTATCTTTCCATTCAACATACTCTAGTTTATAAAATGAAGGTATAACATCAATGCCTTTTACTCCATCGTATAAATCTCCAGTTACTGAATTGAAAATCATTCCAGGTTCTGCTCCTTCTACGTACTTACCATCTCTTTTATTTACTTGCGGAGACAGTTGTACGAGTACTTTAAGAAAGGGTAAAGCTAAGTCTTTTTGACTTATATTGCCTAAACCTTTCCCTGCATCATCTTCAAACATACCTGCTGCTGGAAGACCTGCGTTCTTTTTTTGTGCTACTTCATTCATGATTATTTGTTCCTTGTTATTTTTGTTCTGTTGCTTGTGAACAGGTTAAATAAGTCAGAGGGCATATCAAGTCCATTTTCGATACGCTCCCTAACTAATGCTTTAAGTGTCATGGGTTCAACCTTTAATTTCTGGACTGGTTCATACCCTTGACCTTGCGCAAGGACAGCATATTGCTGTGCCTTGTTATCTTCGGAACGTCCAAAAGCAACGGTTATCTCATTTTTGATAAGATCCCCTAGGCCGTTCTCACGAAGCCATGTGTAAGCTTCTTCCCGCTTGTCAACTGGGATAGAAGCTCCGTAGACGGGTTTAACTTCAACTGAAGTACCGTCTGCTAATTTTAATGTAGAGATATTCATTTCCTGCATCATCGTAGGAATTACCTCTGCTGAAACTAAATCAACTTTTCTTTTTAGTTCCTTTAATTCTCCATCTTTAACTAAAAGTTCTTCTTCTAGTTTTTGTAGTTTAACAACTTGATCGGCCAAGCTACCCGCCTCATTTACTGAGTCCAAATCTTTTCTTTGGTCCTCTTCAAAATTTATATTACTCATCTTGTATTTTTCCTTTCTCGTATAAGTTAATTGAAATTGGATAATACATTCTATCTTGTTTGTCCCACTTTAATAGATTGTATTTTCCGTTAGTCATGTCGGAAACTATAGAACACGTAACACCTATAATAGCAGGATCACCTGTAAGTAATAAATAATCTTTAAGTGTGTAGTCTTTTAAAAGATTTCTAAGTTTAAATACTAACGGTCCCGGTGAAAATATTATTTGTGAAAATTCTGGAAGTAAAAATTTAAACTCACCGTATTTACTCGCACTCATAATATTTATTTTAGGTGCACCAGCTTTAGTTCCTGGCAACTCCTGTAATACATAAACCGTAGGTTTATAATTATTTTTTATTTCTTCGTATTTCATACTTTCTGACATTGACAATATATATAATATGTTCTATAAAAGATGTCAATACAGAAAGAAGAAAAATTATGAACTATAAATTTAAGACCAAGCCTTATGCTCATCAAATAAAAGCGTTAGAGCTTTCATGGGAAAAACCTTACTTTGCTTACTTTATGGAAATGGGTACAGGCAAATCAAAAGTATTACTGGATAACATTGCTATGTTATACGACGCCGGTAAAATCAATGGTGTTCTAATTGTGGCACCCAAAGGTGTTTATAAAAACTGGTATGATGGAGAAATTCCTGCACACTTACCCGATCATATTGAATACACGTCTGTATTATGGCAAGCCATGATTAATAAGACACAACAAAAAGAATTAGATAAACTATTTGCACCAGGAGAAGATTTACACATTCTTTTGATGAATGTAGAAGCCTTCTCTACTAAAAAAGGGGTAGAGTTTGCAGCTAAGTTTTTAAGATGCCACAGAACTATGATGGCAATTGATGAGTCTACGACTATTAAAAACCCAGATGCTAAACGGACTAAACATATATGTTCTCTTGCTGATTATGCCCCCTATAAAAGAATATTAACCGGCTCTCCAGTTACTAAGTCTCCTCTTGATTTATATAAACAATGTGAGTTTCTTAAAAAAGAACTATTAGGACATTCCTCTTATTATACTTTTAGAACTAGATATGCCGTTATGAATACGGCTAATTTTGGTGGTAAGTCCGTACAAATAGTCACGGGTTATCAACATCTTCCAGAACTTTCAGAAAAATTAAAACCTTTCTCTTATAGAGTATTAAAAGATGATTGTTTAGATCTACCAGAAAAAACTTTTATTAAACGTATAGTTACATTAACCCCTGATCAAAATAAGCTTTATTTACAAATGAAGAATTTAGCTCTTGCACAAATGGACGGTAAGATGATGACTACTGCTACCGTTATGACTCAGCTTATGCGATTACAACAAATTACTTGTGGCCACTTTACAGCTGATGATGGGAGCATTCAAGATGTAGACTCAAACAGATTACCCGAACTAATGAGTGTACTCGAAGAAATAGAAGGTAAGGTTGTTATATGGGCCCATTGGCAAAGAGATGTTAATAGGATAATCCGGGAGATATCGAAAAAGTTTGGCGAAAAAAGTTTCGTCGATTATTACGGATTGACCCCTATGAAAGACCGTCAGGAAAATATAAAAAAATTCCAGGACCCTAATTCAAATGTGAAATACTTTATTGGTACTACACAGACAGGTGGTTATGGTATTACATTAACTGCAGCTAGCACTATGATATATTATTCTAATGGTTATGATCTTGAGAAAAGACAGCAATCAGAAGCAAGGATAGATCGTATTGGTCAGAAATATCCAATGACATACGTCGATATATATTGTGAGAACACAGTTGATGCTAGGATTGTCAAAGCTTTAAAAAAGAAAGTTAATATTGCTAGTCAGATTATGGGGGAACCCCTTAAGGATTGGATTTAGTCTACGGCTTGGCCGCCTTCCCATTTCATCTCGGGGAGACCTTCAGAATATTGTTTACCGTCAAAGGTAAGAATTTGTTTTCTGTTTGATCCTTTCTCATCATAAGACGCATGAATCCATCCAGCTTGGCCATCATCGGGTTTATAAAACTCAAGAATACATTGATCGAAGTCTACATTGTTAGTCAGCCAGTAAGCCAGCTTAATATTTGGAACACCATTGATTTCGAAGTCCGCCGCGCATCCAAGTGCGTGCTGTGATGTCTTTTTGCTCCCTATAGCCTCACACAGCGCTTCTGAGCGGTATCCTGAGCTAATGCTTATAGGTTTGTCGAAGTGTGCTCTAACGGGCTCTAAGACCTCGTAACAGAGGTTTCCTAAATTTTTTATCTCCCCGGCCCCTGGTGTATTGTCAATTCCTTTACGTGACGCTACCATGGAACGTGTCATCTCATCTAAAGTAAAATGCTTCGAAAGCTGAAAGGGTTTTTTCATAATGTTTATTGGGAAATAATTAACGCAAATATAACATAAGCCATACCAGATATCAATGCCCCAACAGAGACTAATAAGATACTTTCTACCCTATTAATTTGGCTCTCAAGCTTAAGTATTTTATCATGAGTTTGTTTCTGCATAATTCTGCATAACTTTTCATGTGATTCTATTTTTTGTAATGCGTTTTTAGCCATTGGGAAATAATAAATCGAATTTTTGTTTGTTTGTCAAGCCAGCAAAGTTACCACCGGACACTTGGTTTTGTAGTGCACCAGCATCAACTTGTGGTAGATTTAATGACGTAGGTGTGATCGGCGTGTCCTGCATAATTGGCATCAAAGGATTCTCAAATACAGGGAACTCGGGTAAGGCTAATGAAACATTGGCCATTTTAGATTGAAGATCTCCAATAACACTAGCAGCTTTGTCAAAAGGATCAGCCATTCCTAATGCAGCAGCGTTATCTGCAAATGCATGTTGTACATCTATTGAAATAGTAGATGGGTTAAATATATTATCTTCAATTGCGTTTATTTCTCTATTAGAAATTCTTTCTAGGGACCCATAAAAATTTTCATCAGATATACCGAGCAATCTTGCTGCATCCATGTCCCCTTTTAAATTTTTCTTTACACCAAACAATGCACGGTTTGAATTTATATATGCATCTACAATTTCTCTTGGTTCAATGGGCCCACCTTTAAGAGCCACCCTAGTAAATAGAGATCTAGAATCTCTTATACCTTTTTGATAGTCAGCAACTTTAAAGTTCATAGTTCGTTCAGGTTTTACTTCGACCGCTCTAAATCCAAATAGACCTCCGAACTCATTACCAAATTCAAAGTCTTGTCCATACTCATCGTACTTACCTTTCGTAAGCACATCTACTTGTTTTATGGATCTATCTAATCTTTTTAATTGGTCTAATGAAAAAGGCATTTGAGCTTTAACTAAGTGACCTATGATTTTACTTATTTTATCGCCGTCATTGTCTTGATCATTATAAACTTGGAAACCTTCTCTACTTCTACCCCCTCTCACAATAATATCGAACGCAGCTTCAGTCCAAATAGATTCTGATATAAAGGGTTGTGCAAATTCTGACATAGCCGTTAGTACTCCTTTCATTAAGTCATCCATCATACCGTCGTTGTCTTTGTTACCGTCTTGAACAGAATTAACTAAAGTTTGTAAAGGCCTTATTAATGTATCGTATGCATTAGCGTGACTAAAATCTACGTATTTAAAATTACCATCCTTATCTTTCATAGGTAGGAGTGTAGAATTCTTAGACCACTTCGCGGCAAATCTTCTAATGGCTTCTCTTTCTTCATCAGTTACGTCGTACAGAGCTTGGAAAGCTGCTGTTGTTGCAACGGGTATAGCTGCAACTGTTGTAGTGAAACCAAATAATCTAGTGTAACCAATACCTTTTAAAGGGGAAACAGTTTTAAGAACTTTACCGGCACCATCAGTTATTTCAATCGTCTCATTAATTTCTCTTAAGGCACGTCTAACAATGTTTGTTCCTGTTCTTGCTATCTCTGCGGGGAAAGATACAAAGTTTCCTAGAGGTA
>Ga0255048_10000958_pt1 | contig 21134 bp, 25 predicted proteins | sample JV7_2_2_MG_FD_183619 | JGI IMG/M metagenome (GOLD analysis project Ga0255048, IMG submission 183619) | Seawater microbial communities from Jervis Inlet, British Columbia, Canada - JV7_2_2 | ecosystem: Environmental > Aquatic > Marine > Inlet | place: Canada: British Columbia | collected 2016-10-06
CTCCGAGGCTTGGTGGCGGCTTTCCCTTTCTGAGGGTCCATGCCCCCGCCCGTGAGCTGCTTGTTGATCTCCCCTCGCACGTAGTCCTCGGCCGCCATGAGAACGCGGATATCGTGCCCTTCCCAGGCCCTGACCGGGATACCACAGTAGATCTCAAGACGCCTGGCGAAGACGTTCGAGGGGTCTTTGCCATCGAAGTCCTTCTGCTTGAGGATATCGAACTGCGCGTCCGCCTTCTCGATCATCTGGCGCGTAAGCGGTTCCGGCACCGCATACGTCTTGCCGTCGAGGAGGACCTCGATCGGCTCGAAACTCTTTGCCGCCGTGTCTGCGTTGAAAACCATGATGCTCTCTCCTTCACAAAGATTCAGGGGGCGTCCTGGCGCCCCCATCGGTCCCGGCTTAGACGCTGCCGAGCTTCCACATCGCGTTGCGCGGAACTCCGGACACCTCCCCGGACGTTACCGGGTAGGCGACGAAGATCACTTCTGCGACCCGCTGGCTGTCCACATCGAACGTCCAGCTGTAGTTCGGACGCGGGCTCGCCTTGAACATCGTGAGCCACTTCGTCGTGTCCGCCGTCGCGACTCCGGCGTCCAGGGGTTTGACGAGGATCTGCTGAGCGTTGTCGCGCAACGAAGTGCCGACGTCGCTCTTGACCATCATCTGATTCCCTGAAGTGCCGGAGGTCCCGGACGCTCCCGGCGTGATCGTCGTCAGCTCGGCCAGCGAAAAGCGCGTAAGCTGCAAGCGCAGTTCCGCTCGACCTCCAATGACAATCTCGTCGACGGGGGCGGTTCCGTTCCGCGAGGTATTGACTTCGGCCGTCGAGATCTCGAAAGAGAACTCCGCCTCGATGTTCTCCTGGAGCACGGTTGCTCCAAACGTGACCTCACACGGGCCGAGGTCCTTGAACGGGGACATCACACCCATTTCGGAATCCTCCTCCCTACAGAATCTGGGCGTGCAGAATGAAGTTCGTCGAGAAGTTGTGTCTCAGCTTCTCGTCCTGCCCCAGGTCTTGCGGCGTGGTGACGGCTTCGGCACTGTCGATGTGCCACTGCACGCCCGATGTCACCACAGGCAGGTCCTCCCCGGCGATGCCGTGAACCGCGTCGTGAATCTGACTGGCCAGATCCCGAGCGGCGTGGTAGTCGCCGGCCCTCACGAAGATTTGAAAGTGCTTCTCGAAGGCGTCGATCTCCGGGGCGGTGCGCCGACTCGGCATCCGCGCCGGACCCCCAGTGTCCTTGATGGTCGCGATCGCCGTGCGCTCGGGGGCGCTCTGCGGCGTGAAGCCCGCAAAGAGGTCGGTCCCGACCGTGAGCGAAGTCTCGTCTTCGAGAAACTCTGCGAATTCTTTCAGCATCAGTCCATCCGGGTCGCGGCGGCGTGGATCGCTCTCGTCTTACCCTTGAGAGCTTTGCGCGCTGCCCGGACTCCTCTCTCCTTCTTGAGCTGCTTGCGAATGTGCTCGACCACGATCTGCATGTAGGTCCTGGCGTTGTTCGCCAACTTGTACTCCAGGTACTTCGCCCCCGAGCCGGGCTCCGAGAACGTGATATCGAGCCCCTCATGTAGCCAGGAAGCGTAGTGCGTGTTGAAGCCGACGACTCCCCTGACCATAGTCTTGGACTTCGGCATCCGGAACGTCTTGTTCGGCTTCGGGTTCAGGTTCGGGGGTCGATCCGGCTGCAGGTACTGGGCCGCGATCCCCTCGGAGGTCGTGACCAACTTCGAGTTCACAAAGACCGAGCCCGAGTTGCGGGTGATGCCCCACTTGAGCGGCACCGTGGGCGTTTGCATGATCGAGTCCGTGAGCAGTTGCAGGCTGGCGGCGCCCACGCCCTCGACAACGCCCCGGCGAACGGCGGCGATGTAGAGGTCCAGCCCCTCGAGCAGAGGAGTGAGGTCCAGGCGCATGTCGCTCGTCCGAGTCATCTGACCATCACCCTTTTCGCGAGTCCGGCGAAGTCGCGGTCCTCCTCGATCGCCAGGACCGTGTGGTCCCTCCCGTCGAAGGTAAGCAGGTCCGTGTGCTCGATCGCAGTCGAGTACTTGACCAGGACCTCGGCCGAGGAGAGCACGTCCTCCCCCTGAAAGTCAACCACGGTCCGGGTGCGGCGCTTGATGCGGCAGCGGACATTGCGCTTGGTCGTGGTCGCGGTCGTGGTCTCCCACTTGTCCTTGGTGGGACTCTTCACGCTCATGCTGTCGATCAGGTAGGCGTCGATCATGAGAACAGCTCCTGATAGGCTGCAATCCCACCAGAGAAGCCCTCTGAGCGCTTCGAGAAGCGGGAGAGGGTTTCATACTCCCCCCGGACCTTGAGAGCCGTCAGCGTCTGCGTAAGCAGTCTATGGCGGCAATTCGGGTGGTAGGGCGGGGTCCGCTCGGCGGTGAGGACTGGGAAGTCCGGGTTCCGGCCCGAGATCGAGTAGACGCGGCCGGCGAACATCGGGCAGCGGTCGCCCTTCTTGTCGTCGTGAACGTGTACCGAGACCTGGACCAGGTCCTCGCCGAACGCGGCCGTGGCGTTGATCGCCGCCTGGGAGGCTGCCTCGGAGATCCGGACCCGGGCAACGATAGCGGCGTAGTCTTCGGGTTTGTAGTGCTTCGACCCGACTCTTATGAGTTGTCCGTTGCCGATACGGGTCCGGATCTCGTTGGCTACCCTCTGAACAGTAGTCCTGATGGGAGCCCCCTCGACCATGCCCTGGGCGATGAGGCGGTTGAGCGTGACCTCCTCGACGGCGGACTGTCGAGTAAGCCTAAGAAAGGTACGAGACTCCCGGCGCACACTCCCCGCGGCGACCAGTAGGTCATCAGCCATCTGGTCCGCGATAACGGCAACGGCGCCGACGTTGATCTGTGAGAAGGCTCCCTGCAGACCGACTCGGGGCTGAGCTCCGAAGTCTGAGAGGCGTCTTCCGGCCACGTCGAGCTGGTGGGCGAAGACATCGTCAATCGCCTCCTTGGCATTGTTGCGGATCGCCGTCGAGAGCCGTTCGAGCTCGCGGTCGATCTGGGCGATGATCTGCCGGTCCGAGGTCCCGCCGTCGTCGGCGAGGGCCAGGGAAGCCATCAGCCTCTTCCGACTCGCCAGGAAGATGGACGAGAGCGCGGCGACCTTCTTCTCGAAGAACAGTTCGAGCTCCGGATCCGGGAGTGCGTTGTGCTCGGGACTCACTCTCTCATACTCCGTTATTGATCTTGGTGAAGATGCGGTTCAGGGACTCTTTCGTGTCCGCGAACCCCGAATCGACCTTCCGCTCCAGCCCATCGATCTTCTGGTCGGTCGTCACCCGTCTCTCCTTGCAGAGGTCGTCGGTGACGTTCTTGTCCCCGTTCCTGCGACTGGGGAGCGCCTTACTCCACGGCATCTTGATGATAGCCGCAGTGATGACGCCGCAGACCCCGATGAACGCTATCGCGAGTTCCGTACTCATCAGTCGTCCTCCTCGTCGCTGACATCGATGACGTAGGCTCCCTTGGAAGCCTTGGCCAGGCCCCGCAGCGCGCCCGCCGCCAAGGGAGCGATTGGGATCTCCCCCCCAGCGGCCCCGCGGTAGGTCTCCCCGACGAGGTCGGCTTTGATCACACCCTGCGCCAAGAGAGCGGCGCGGCGCCCGGACCCCTCGTCGATCAGGAGAAACAGAGCCTGCTCGTACGCGGCCTTCTTCATGTTCGCCGTCTGGGTCGCCGTCGGCGAGTCCGGGATCGAGAACTTGTTCGAGAACTCGATCTGGTTCTGCGCCGTCGTGAGCGCGGCCTCCTTCTCGACGTCGGTGGTCCAGTAGTCCGCAGCCCCGAGGCGGGTGGCGAAGTAGGCGTTCGCTTCCTCGACCGTGGCCCAGTTGCCGGTCACGGCGGTGGCGATCGCGTCCTTGACGAGGATCAGGATCGAGTCCTGGAACTTCTCCCCGCCAGCGGTCTCGGTCCGGAGGCGACAGGTGTAGTAGTTCGGCTCGGTCCCGCCGACGATCTTCTGCGTCACCGTAGTGCCCGAGATCGAGGCCGAACCCGAGACCATTGCCGCCTGGTCCGCGTCGTCGGCGTCGAGCACGGTGACGGCCGCAGCGGAGATCGTGTCGCCGGAAGCGAGGGCCTCCGAGAGATCGAAAGCGACGTTCAGCTCGTCGTACGAAGTCTTGGTGAGCATCTTGGGGTCAGCCATTGTCCGGGCTCCTCTCGACCGTAAAGTCTCGCGCTCTCTCCGCCGCGAAGGTACGAGAACGCTCTACCACAATGTCGCGGTCCCGTTCAACAGTGAAGGTTGCGAGACCAACGAGGGCGGCGGGGGCCGCAGCCGGAATGCCCCGGTAGATCCAGACTACGGCCTGACGCTCCGCCTGACTCACGCCGACGCCGCCGGGGAACACCCCCGGTAGTGGAAAGCGCGTCATGGCCGAGTGTCGTTTTGCCGCAGTGTCGATCGCCATCTTACGGCCCCGTTTCCAGTTCGGTCTGCGTGAAGGTGGTGCCGTCGTCGGACAGGGTGGCCTTCTGGTCCACGGTGCTCGCGTCGTCGTTGAACAGGTTCAGCGCCGTCGCAGTCGTCGTCTTCTTGTTGCGCAGCATCTTGTACAGGTACCCGAGCTTGGCGGCAAGGGAAGCGGTTGCGGCAGGCGTTCCCTGACCGGGCTCGGCGTAGGTGTCGGTCGCGAGGGCGTCCACGACCTCGGCGTTCACGTCGGCGGCACTGAGATCGTTAAGGGCGGCGATCAGGGCGTCCGTTGTCACGTGTACGGCATCCATCTCCGCCTTCGTGGGCGGGTCGTAGGTCGCGAAGGCTGCGTCACACGCGGCCTCTGCCTGGGCGTTGGAGAGGTCGTTCAGCGCTGCAATCAGGCCCGGAACGTCGTCGGTCTGGAGTTCGTTCGTGTCGGCGAGGATCGCATCGATGTCCGCCGGCAGGTTCGCGGCGTCGAGTTCGGCGAGACGCGCTTCGGTGCAGACGCTTGCGAGAGCGAAACCGGTCGCGGTTGCCCAGGCACCTTGATTGGTCTGGAGTTCGCCTGTATCCGCCAAAACGTCGTCCACGTCGGACGGCAGGTTCCCGGCATCTAGCTCGGCCAGACGCCCCTCCGTACACACGCTCGCGAGCGCAAACCCCGCAGCGGTTGCCCAAGCGCCCTGATTCGTCTGCAGCTCGCCTGTGTCGGCGAGGACATCGTCGACATCAGAGGGGAGGTTAGCGGCATCGAGCTCGGCGAGGCGTCCCTCAGTGCAGACGGAGGCGAGGGCGGCGCTGTCGGTTCCCACCATATCCGTGTTCGTCGTGCAGGTGTCGGCGAGCACCACACCCTGCACCTTGTTGGTTGCGGGATCGTAGCCCTCGTCCGCGAAGTCTTTGAGGTCTGTGGCGCTCTGCACGACCCCTCCCATCTCGACGAGATTGGATTCCACTGGGGTGAGCTCGACCCGCAAGTGTTCGGTGAAGGAGCTCGCCAGCTTAACCGAGAGAGTCACTTCACGTACTCCGGCGGCGAAGGCGGCGTCGGGCCAGTCCACACGGTACAGTCCCGGCTGATCGGTAGCGTCGATCTCGATGGCTTGGTTGTCCCCGTGTGCGGAGTCCGTCGCTGCGAGCGCTGTAGCGTCCACCTTTGCAGCGGGCTCGGCGCCGCTTCGACAGTACTGGAGATCGATGTCGGTGATCGTAGCTCCTGTGGTAGCGGTGCCGTCCGCGGCGGTGCGGAGGACGAAGTATGTGGAAACGTCCGTGGAACCCGGTGTGACTCTCATTCTCGTATACCTCCTGCTAGTTCATGGAGCGGGTAGGGGTACGGGACGAACCCGCCTGCCGAAACGTACTCGTCCGCCCCCACGTCCCATGTCCCCGATCGCGTGTCCGCGTCGATGTCGTCGGAGAAACCGATGTCGCCCGCCGAGAGGTCCGTCCCTTGATCGAGCGCACCCGTGTCCCCGGAAGCCAAGTGATAGTCGTCAGACCCCGAGTCCTCGTAAGTGAAGGAGACGTTGTACCCGCCGTTGCTGCCAATCGCGACCTCGCCCACGTTGTCTTCGCTGATGAAGTTGTAGTCGTTGACTGCGTCGTTGTCGACCCAGGTGCCGTAGAAGGCGTCCGTACAGTCGAGCAGGCAGTTGAACGCGCTGATCGAGTTCGAGTTCGCGTTCCGCAGACCTCGCCCCGCCCCCGTCGTGGTCACAACGGTGACGTTCTGGATGTAAGCGTCGATGTCGGCGTCGTCGATCGTCACAGCTTCTTCCATATCGTAGAAGAGGCTGTTCCAGATCTTCACAGACGACCCGGCAGCCCCTGTGTAAGCGTAGATGGCGGCAGTGCTTACGCCATTGCCGTCGAAGATGCAGGAATCCACCTCGTAGTCGGCAACGTCAGCGATCGCGCGCAGGTACAGCGCATAGCTCGTCGCGGACATCAGGAACTGCACGCCCTCTACGTGGACGGCGCCCTCAAGAGCGTAGATGTTGTAGTTGCCGACGACCTCCATCCGATAGGCGCTCGCATCCCACTTGCCGTCGTGTCTCACGTCCTGGTCGACTACGATATGGATGTAGTCCCCCGCGTCCGTGGTCCAGCCCGAGATCAAGGTGTAGCCTGTGTCGGCCGCCGAGCCCTCGCAGTGAACGGTGTGGACCATGCTGGCGGCTACGAGGTCGGACTGCTCGGCCGCCTCCCACTCTGCGAGACTTGCGTAGGCGCGGTCGTCGCCCGCCGTAGCGTTCGTGCTGCCGTTGCCGCCCGCCGAGCTCGCCGTGTTGACGTAGCGCTCCGGTCCGATTTGCCCGACAGAATCCTGATCCGCGCCGATGTCCCAGAGCCCGCTCCGCGTTTCGCCGTCGATGTCGGTCGTGAACGTCCCACTAAGATCGGTGCCCCAGAGACGAGCCCCTAAGTCTGCGACCGTGAGATGGTAATCGCCCGAGGCGCTGTCCACGAACAAGAAGGTCTGACTGATGCGATTGCCCGCGCCCCCGTTGTCGTCGGCGGTCGCGTCTTCGCTGGCGCAGTACGTGGCCGTCATCGTGCCCGAGAAGTCGGTGGAACCCGAACCGGTCGCCAAACAGTTCGTTGCCGTAACGGTCCCCGAGGTGCGCCGGATACCCCGGTAGAAACCGTCCGTGGTGCAGTTGTAGACGTTGGCCACCGAGACCTCCATCACGATGCCGGAGTTGTTGTTGTGGGTCACGGTCCCGTCGCCGCCGTAGGCAACACAGTTGTACACGGTTACGGTGAGGTCCGCATCCCGCAGCCGGAACCCGGGCTCCCGATAGCTCGCGTTCCCCGCCTGCTTGGCGATGCAGTTCGTGATCGTCACTTGGCTGGGGGACCCGATACTTGTAATGTAGAAGCACCCCTGGTCATTCGCGCTCGAACCTGTCTTCTCGCTCTGCAGTCCGTCAAGAGCGACATAGTCTTCGTTGACGGTCAGGATGTGGGAGTTCGCCGCACTCAGGCGGTAAGCCGTTGTGTCCCACGCCCCGTTGTGGCGCACGTCCTGATCGACTTGGATCGTGATGTCGTTCGACGCGCCGGTTGTCCAGCCCGTCACGGTTACTGTGGTCGTGTCCGCTGCCGTGCCGCTGCCCGTCGAACAGTGTACAACGTGGACGTCCCCATCGCTCACGAGATCTGTCTGCTCAGCGGCCTCCCACTCCGACTGCGAGGCGTAGGCGCGGTTCGCCCCCGCCTCGGCGTTCGTCGTACCGTCCCCGCCGGGGGTGCTCGCTGTGTTGACGTATCTTTCGACGGTCGCCATAGCCTACCTCGGAGCCACTGCCGCCACAGTCTTCGTTGTCTTCCTTGCGCCGAACTCCGCTTCAGTGAGCGCAATCTTCCCATCGACCTCGGAAGTTCCCGCCAAGTCTATCCGGTGCTTGCGCTTCGCTTTGAGGACGTCCCCATCCAGAAGAGACTCCTCGAGAACCTTCGCGTCCTTCAGCGCCAGGTGCGGGAGGTGAACGATCTTGAAGGGGCGACCGGGCGCGACGGGCTCCCCCGCCGCCTCTTCCTCTCTGTAGACGCAGACGACGTCGCCCTCCTGGCTGCGGGCATCGTACTTCTCCTGGAAGTGCGCGTGCGCAGCCGCCCGATCCTTGACCTGTTGCGGCGTCAGCGCATCCATCCAATGCGGCCCGGTGTAGACCAGCGCTTTCACAATCTCGCTCATCGTCCTCTCCCTCTCAGAAACTGGGCCAGGAGCAGCAGCGCAATCACTGCAACGAGTCCTGCCCAGTCGTATGCATGGGGGCCCATCACGCGCGCCAGCAAGCGAACGGCGGAACCTTTTCCACACTCCCCTCCTGGATTGCGTCCACGAAGCGCACGGTCCGGTGGTCGTGATTCGACCCCGGCCGGTAGTCGTGGAAGATGATCGTCTTCGCCCCCGTGTCGTGGGCGGTCTTGAAGTTCGCGCTCACGGACTCGTAGGAATGGTTCCCGTCGACGAAGACGAGATCGGGACGGAGACCGAGGTGCTTGATCGCCCCGTCAAGGGCGTCGTCGCTGTCGATGATGAAGGCCGCGATCCGGTCGCGCACCTTGAACACCTCCCAGACTGAATTACGGGCGGGCTGCAGGAGGATATCGAACGTGACCACCATCTCTGCGTGCTGGGCCATGATTGACGACGACACGCCCTGGAAGGTGCCAATCTCAAGGGCGATGGTGGGCTTGGCGTCCGCGAGCAGTTTGCGGAAGATCTCCTCTCCGTTGTACCCGAGCATCGACCAGCGCACAGCCTCCTCGCCAAGGGTGTCGATAAGCTCGCGCGTGACGCCGATGCTGAAGTCGTACTCCGCGGTCGAGACGCGCTGTTGCTTGCAGCAGGCGAGGGAGGCCTGGGTCTGCTCCCGGATCGGCGTCCCCTGACCGCGCACGGGGGCGATCAGACTCTTGAACCGGCGCGAGACCTGGGTCTGTTCGATGACGGGCTCGCCAGCCTCGACCATGAGGTCGAAGATCTGGCAGTAGGTAGCGGGGATGTTGTGGACGTCGACACCATCTGGATGCACGAGGACCTCCTGTAGGTTCTTCTGCTCCCACTGAGGCTTAGGCTTCGCGCCCTCTTCCCGGTTACGACGCACCCAGCGATCAAGAAGGCTGCGCACCGAGGCGGTGTTCTTGAGGTACATCACCGCGCTGTCGAGCTCCTGCTCGGTGCAGCCCGCGCGCCTCTTGTACTGAGACCAATCGATCGAATGCACCCCCAGATCGTGCGGATAGTCCTGGAACAGAGCCGGGTAACGGCAGACACGGGAGTCCACGTCCACCCAAACGACGTCGCGTCCCCCGTGCTCGTCCAGAGACGTGCGCAGGAACTCCGCCTTCTTGTATGTATTGAGGTCCCAGCTGCCCTCGTTCGGGATTCCTTTGATCGAGTGCTCCAGCGAGAACTTGCGCAGTGTACCCTGCAGTTTCGGTACTTCATCCTCATACGGCGTCCCTTCCGTGTAGAATGAAACGAAGACCGGCCTACGCACTTGGGGGACATCGGCGAGCTTTCCTTTCTCGAAGCACTCGAGGGCGCTCTCCTCACTCAGGTTGATCACCCGGGTCCGTTCCTTGATCCAGGGAGCAGCCTTGTCGAAGAAGCCGCGGAAGTTCTCGTACACCCTCGACCCCTGCACCGAGGGGTAGCCGTCGTGGAACCAGACCTGGCTGTCGCCCTCGCCGTGCATGTCGTAGCCGAGCAGGTAGATCGGATTGGCGCCGAGGCAGATCGCCAGGTTGAGGGCGGCGAACCCGGAGTTCTGTCCGTGTCCGAGCCCCTCGACGATCGAGGGCGACATGCCGTTCGGGTTCGGGTGGCACTTCAGGTAGTAGATCTCGGGTGCGAGGTCGTAGTCCGAGGTCCGGAGCCACGTCTTCATCGCCGTCGAGCGCAGGAACGCTTCACGGGAACGATCCCCCAGCTTGTTGGACTCGATCCAGCCCCAGAGACGGTAGTCCATCGAGAAGAGGATCGTGGGGTCGTAGTACTCGAACGCCCGGTTGATCCCGATCGAGAGCTCGTACTTGAGGAAGTCCCAGTCGAAGTTCTTGAGGCTGGGACCGCCGCCGACGAGGAAGGCGCGACCGCCTTTCCAGGCTCCCTGCGGCAGATGGCGCCAGAGCAGTTGGCGCTCCCCGTGAGGGGATTGGATGTCTTCCACGCCCTCAACGTCGAGAGCGTGCCGCCATTCCGGTTTATTGATGATTCGTTTTTCGGGAAGTCCGCGCCGCCGTCTGCGGAGACGCTCCGCCCTTACCTTGTCGAGAGGCATGGGGAATCTCCTTTAGGAAGTTGGGGGAGGGGCGCGGCGGCAAACCCCTCCCCCTTACCGCTGCCAAACCCAGCGCCCAGGAACGCTTAGGAAACCGCACAGCGGCGTAGCTGTCTCGGTTCCGCGAGCGCTCCGCCGAATCGCATCCAGCCGACTGCGATATCGGTGTAGGACTCGGGGTCGAAGCTGCCGAATACCGACAGCTCCTGGCGGATCCCGCCCTTGAGCTTCGCCTTCGGGGCGATGACGTAATACGAAGTCGTCGTTGCGAGCATGTTCGTTACGACGATATCGATATTCCAGTTCAGGCCCTGAAAGCTCGTGCCCGCGATGCCGGCGTTCAGAACCCCGACCGCTCTGCGCATCCGAGCATAGAGCTGGAGCGGGCAGAGCAGGACGAAGTTCGTCTGCATCGAGATGCCGAGACCGAGCGCCTCGCAGGCGTTGATGATCTGCCTGCAGGACTCGTTGATCGTGTTCATGTCCCGGATCGCGTCGTAGTTCGCGTCGGTGTTCGGCAGGTTGGTCGGTGTGACCGCCTGCCACGTCACGTTGTACGTCGCCGACAACGCCTCGATGAGAGCGTAGAACACGCTCGCTCTCTTGAAGTAGGCGTTGTTCCGAAATGCCACGACCTGATCCTCGACGGCGAGCCACTCGCGGTCGTCGAGCATCGTGCGGTCGATTCCGAGGCCCCCGCCATACCGGACGAAGTTGATCTGCGTCCGGGTGCCGGTGAACTTGTAGATGTCCACCTTCTGGCCGATGGGGATCTCGTCGAACGTCAGGCCTTCGGTCACATCGCTGATCAGAAAGCCGGAACGGTCCGAGTTTGTGTAGTCCCGGATGTCGAACACTCGCTCGTAGCCAGTGTCGTAGGCCGGGACTTGGTTGTACTTCGCCAGCATCCGGAGAACCGGATCCGGGAAGTCGCCCGCGGTCGTGAAGTGCTGGATGACCTTCGGGTCTTGAAGAACCTGCCCGAGCGCCGCCGTCATGTCATTGTCCTTGGTAGGACCCTGCATGTAGTGGGTGAGCGCTCCGATGAAGGCTCTCCGGCCAAGGGGCGTGTTGAGATCCACCTTGGACCAGTCGCTGATCACGCTTCCTTTGCCGTACATGATTGTGTCTCCTTGCTGCAGTGTGCTCGACGCCTCATGCGCCGAGGAAGAGGGGATCGCTTACGAGGTGATCCCCAGGCGACCGTCGAAGTTGATGTTCACTTCGGTGGCGCCTACAACAGAGGCCACATTCACGGTACCGCAAAGGGTGGCGCCGCTTGCCGTTTCGGTGATCTGCGTGCCGTCGTAGTAGACCTTCTCCCCGACGGCGTAGCCCGCCGTAGCGGCGGCTGCGCAGGCCAAAACGATCTTCGGCGCCTTGATGAAGACTGCGGCGAGTGCGGCGGCGGCGGTGGCCGTTGCCACAACGCCAATGCAGTCGTTCAGCGTAACCATCTCGCCGGCGACGTACCCTCCCGAGGGAGCGGTCACCGTCACGGCCTCTGTGGATGCAACAGGGCATCTCAGCTTCAGTGCCATCGTTCCTCTCTCCTTTCATGGGGTGCCCGCGGCGGCAAACGCTACGCGGGGATCAGATCGTTGTTCTTCGGATCTGTAAGGTCCGACCCGTCCACGGCGCCAGTACCGTCGCCAGCCGGACTCGCTGATGTGTCGTCTTCCTTGCCATCTCCCGTCTTCGCCCCGAAGAGGTCGGCCATCTTGCCGAACTCGACCAGCTCCTTCGTGACGTGCTCCTTGACGGCCACCTGGAGCTCGTCCGCGTTCTTGGCGTCGGACGAGAAGGTCTCGAGCCGCCCCTTCATGAATTTGAGTTGGGGATCGGTGACCTCTTCCTCCCCAGCCACCTTCTCGAGGACCTCGGTGGTCTTCGAGAGCACGACCCGGGTCTGGAGACCCTCGAGCTCGTCGTCCTTCGCCTTCATCTTCTTCTGGAAGTCCTCGCGCGTCGTGTCGAGCTTCTCCTGCAGTCCCTCCGCCGCCGCGAAGCCCGCCTGCTTCTGCTCGGACACGTACACCTTCACCGTGCCGTCCGCAAACAGGTCGTCCTCGCCGAACAGATCCGATGGGGAGAGTTTCAGTTCCTTGACCGCCGCCTTCACCTCGTTCTTGTCCATGCCGCCGCCTCCTTGGTGCTGCGCTTTGTCGATGAACGCCTGTACTGTGCCAAGCAGGGTAGCCCCAGCAAAGCCAGGCTGTTCGATGTCGCCGTCTCCCAGGGCGAGACCCGTGACCCGGTGAACGTCGAACACCCGGTCCTCCTCGCCCGTCACCTCCGCCTCGATCGAGGCCACGTCCAGCTTATGGTCCCGGAACTCGGGGTAGATGTACACGGCCGCGAGGGCGCTCACCTTACCCTTGAGCTCCCGGACCGCCGTCGCGACCACCTCCCCGACCCGGAGCCGGCCACCGTGCTCGTTGGTACCCGTCGCGTGGCCGGCGAAGGCGGGGGTCCCGGAGAAGAGGTGCTCGGCGATAGCCCGGACGGCGCCTTGCATGTACTGCAGGACGCGCTTCCCGGCGCCGAGCAGCATACCCTCGGCCTTGCCCTCCTGCCCCACCGCGAACACCTTGAAGACGGGATTGGGATCCTTCTCCTTCAGCCAAGCGATCTCGCTGTCGGGAATAAGAGCTCTCAGTTCAGATTTCGCCAAATGTTGGATCTGGAGCGCAATTCGGGTTCGCATTCGCCAACCCTCCGTGAGGGTAGCAATGCAGACCCAACCTTGCGCTGTCAAGCCAAAAAGTGACGCTATTCGCCAGCCGGGGTCGAAGGCTCGAGCGGAGGCAGGGCCTCGATCAGCGCTTTCTCGTCCGTAACGTCAACGTCTGGAATCTTCGACAAGAAGGTGTCCAGGCTGATCCCGTTGGCCATATAGATCGGCAGCCAGACCGTTGACAACTCCGCCAACTTGACAGAAGTCACCTCCGGGATCTCGGCTTTGACCTTCTCGGGGTTGAGGCTGCCCCCACCGAACTCGTTCAGCTTCCGGATCGCGTTGCGGAAGATCTCGGTGTAGCCCCCCTGCCAGAGGAGACGTTCCTGGCGGGTAGCTGCGGCGACGAGCTCCATCGTGTTCTCTGCCACGGCACGGTTCGAGAGGATGTCGGGCCACCCCAGGAACTGGGGCGGGATCCCGGTGTGCATCGAGATCGTCTTGAGGACCTGCTGCCCCTCCTTCTCTAGAGAGGCGCAGTCGCCCTCCATGCCCACGAGCCGGTAGCGACCGGTGACGACGAGCAGGTTCCCGATCTTCCAGCGGATCGTTCTCAGGCCCTGGTAGACCTCCTCGGCCTGCTCCCTATCGTCGCACTGCACCGTCGGGGTCGGGGAGGCGAAGAGGTTGTTGATCTTCCGCCAGTTGTCCATGAGCTTGTGCAGGGACTCGAACTCCAGGAGCACGGTGGCGCACTTGGGCGGGGTCTCGTTGATCTTGTGGACGCGCCCGGACAGCTTCACGTAGACGAAGTCCTCGGGCTTGAGGGTGACGGTGCTCTTGTCGATCTGGTAGGTCGCGCTCTTGATCACGCCGTAGTCGTCGTCGGCGGTGTTGACGGTGTACCCCACTCCGCCCTCGCCCCACGGCAGCAAGCGCGCGACCACCTGCTCAAGCTTCTTGTCCCAGAACATCTTGACCAGAGCCTTGCCCTCGAGCTCGCCCTCCCGGGCCCACTCCTGAGGCATGTCCTGGTCGAGCCTGTTCTGCTCCATGAACTCGCGAATGTAGGCGACCTCGGGAGCGTCTCCCACGACCTTGATGCCCGACCCGATCGTGAAGGCGGCGCGCAGGTCGACGCAGGGCTTGGCAGCCTGGACGCCCCAAGTCGCGATCCCCTCGTACTTCCGGGAGAGTTCGAGAACCTGGCCGTCGTAGGAACGGTACGGGTTGCCGGCATCCGTGTCGGTGACGGTCAGCTCCAGGTCGCCGAGGGAGATGTCGCGGATCGTGTAGTGCTGGTAGACCTGCCGCGCGATCTGTTTCCGTGCCGCCTCGGGCAGGCCCTCGTACACCTCCCGGCTGGCGATGTCCCCGGCAAGGGCCACCCGCTCGGGTTCCGGCAGCGAGCGCACGCCCCCGTTGCGGGTCAGGTGCTGCACCGCGAGCCGCTCCACGCGGGAGCGTACGGCGCCGGGAATGATAGAGAGCATGTTCATGGTCTTCTCCTTACGGTATCACGTTGAAGGGGCGGCCGACGAAGGCGCCCGCAGTGAGCTTGGGAAAGAATGTCGAGACGAAGGAATCGGAGAAGTCGGGCGATCGCCCCAACACGTCCTTGACCTCGTCCTTTTCACGGATCAGGATCCTGCCGTCCGCTTTCCGCGTCTTCCAGCGGTGGGCGCAGAGATCCTGTTTCAGTTCCTGACACGGGGGCAGCATCGCCTTCGAGTTGTAGGTCGGGTCCAGCCAGTCGCGGGCCGCCCAGTAACAGTAAGCGCGCATGTTCCAGAAGGAGCGCTCGCCGGTACGGTCGGTCAGGAGCTCCTTGCGGTTGTTGCGCGCGGCGTACGAGAACTTGGCCGAGATCACGTCCTGCTTCAGCTCCTTGAGCCTCGAGAAGACGCCGGCGCCCTCGCCGATCGTGTCGATGAACCCCGTACCCCGCTCCTCGGACAGGACCATGAGCACGGAAGCGGCGACCTGCATCGGGTCCTTGCGGCCGTAGACGACGAGGTCCTTGACCACGTCCCCGTAGCGGCGGCAGAGGACGGTAGAGTCCACGCCCATGCCGGCGACGTCGACCCCGAGCTTGAGGGGCTCCTTCTCGCACATCTTCGGGAGCGTGCCGTTCTTCATCGCCTCCACCCAGCGCAGCTCGGCGGCCTCTACCCACGCGCGCGGTATAAGGGAGTCGTCGCCCTCGATCGCGAATTCGCCCAGCACCTTGATGAGAAAGAGGTCGGTCGGGCGGTACCACTTACCGTTCCATTTGAAGTCCCGCTTCTCGGGATCCACCATCTCGGGCGAGATCGCGATCGTCCAGCCGGGAGCGCCCACCTTGTCGTCTACCCACTCGTAGTTGACCTGGCCCGGGATCAGGATCTTCTTGGCGACGACGTTGGGCGCGTCCAGGCAGGAGAGAGCGAACTGCGAGTACCGCTTATCGTAGAAAGACTCGTAGAAGGTGCCGTCGGTCTGGTTCGGGTTCCCGACCATGAGGAGACGGGTGCGGACCCCGGTCAGGTTGCCCTCGATGTCATTGTAGATCTTGTCGGCGAGCCCCGAGGCCTCGGTGACGACAAAGAGGACGTGAGGGGCGTGGAGACCGGTCCAGGACTCCTGAGAGTTCTCGCCCGCCTTGAAGACCTCAAGGAACCAGTTGGGGTCGGCATCGAACTTGATCCCCTCGGACAGGAGGCGCCCCCCGAGGCCGGGCAGACCTGCGTTGCGCAGGCCAGCGTTCGCGTTGCGCCAGAGGGTCGCGACCTCCGACATCATGATCGAGGTGCATTGGCGGAACGTGGGGGCGGTGCCGAAGACCTTGGAAGGGTAACACAGGTAGAGGAAGCAGAGCATCGCGACCGCAGCGACGAAGTCCTTGCCGCGGGCGTGGCCGGAGCGCACGATCGTCCGGGGGTTCTTCTGGACCGAGCGCAGGATCTTCTCCTGCTCGGGATCCAGGGACACCATCAATACCTCGCGCGCGAAGGCGCACCAGTCGCGCTGGTAGCGTCCGAGAACGCTCAGGTCGGCATCTACGGGCTTTGCGGCAAGGGCCAAGACATTTCCCCTCCCGCGTCCAGAGAAAGCACGAGAGAGGGTTCTCTGTCAACGGGAAAGGGCTTCGCTGGCCTCGTACCGCTTCCGAGAGGCGATCAGCGCCAACTCGCGCGTTGTCACCGCAGCCGCGCCCTGTACAACAGCCCGACACCGCTTTGAGGGAGTCAGGTCGAAGTGTTCAGTCGGGGTCCCTTCTCTCTGAATCCACTCCCCCTTGAGGCCGATCGTATCCGCCGCCGTGAGCAGTTCCTCGGTCGAGTCCGCCATCATGTGGCAGGCGTAACCGTACGCCCACGCGCTGCCCTCGACCACCGGTTCGGGCCAGTCTACGTAAACAGTCATCGCTGCCGCCTTTCGTTAGCCTATTCGTGCCCGGAGCCGCCGCCAAGCCTCAGCAGCTGCAAGAGGCACTTGACCGTTTCCGAGGGCCCGGAGGCGGTCCACCCGATCGGGAACCCCATGAGCCATTCGACCCACGAAGGGTTGAGAGGGCCCTGCACCTGGTCCCCCAACCCCACCGAGTGCCCCCCCGCCTTCCGTTTCTCCGGAGACTGCCAGCCCCTCGGTGTCCCGTCCCTCGCCTGCGGCGTCGACCACCTTCGTTTCGCCTCCGCATACGTCGGCCGGGTCGGAGTCCCACCACGTACCCAGTACCTCACCGCCGTCCCGAGATGCGTCACCTTCTCGATCGATCGCCCCGTCGTCCGCGGGCAGCCCATGATCCCGTCCGAGGCCTTGGGGGTAGGCCAGTGGAACACCGCCGCTGGCAGCGCCAAGTCCCCCTTGCTCCCCCTCTGGTTCGGGCCCCCCTTCGCGCCGTCCGTTGACCGAGGCGTAGGCCAGTACCCAGACCCGTTTGCGGAGGTGGGGGGCGCCGACGTCGGCCGCAGAGAGCACACACCACTCCGCATCGTACCCGAGGTCGGCCAAGTCGCCAAGTACTCGCCCGAGGTAACCGGCTTGCGTCGGCGTGGGGTTACCCTTTTCCCGTCGAGGGCATCGAAGCCCGGGAGTGTTCTCCAGGAAGACGAAACGGGGTCCCACTTCACGAACGACGTCTCGGAAGGCCGGCCACATGTTTCTGGGATCGTCTTCGCCGAGCTGTCCGCCCGCGAGGGAGAAGGGCTGGCAGGGGAATCCACCCGACACGACCTCAACCATTCCCCGATACTCTCGGGCGTATCCCTCCCCCACGAAGGATCGAATGTCCCCGAAGATGGGGGCGGGAGCCAGAAGACCGTCGGCGATCCGCTGTCTGAGGACTCGCTGGCAGTAGGGGTCCCATTCGACGTAACCGAGGGTCCTGAAGCCGAGCATGTACTGGGAGGCGATGAGGCCGCCCCCTGCGCCTGAGAAGAGGGAGAGTTCATTGAGCATTCTCCGCCTCCGGTTCGTTCCAGGGGCCCCACTTCCGTTTCGCGATCTTGTTCGCCGCTGCCGTTCTGAGGAGTCCGGTCTTGGTCGTGAGACCATACCTCCGCGCCTTCGACCGGATGAAGTCCTGTACCTCTCGATCGGGGGCGAAGTCGACCAGGAGCTCGTTGAACAGCTTCCGCAGCTCAGCCTTCGTCTCTTTCGACGTCTTGATCATTTGCCGCCTCCTTTCTCGCGATTTCCGCCTCGATCTTCTCCAGCCCCTCGAGCAAAGCCGCAATCTTGTCCGCCGCCCCTTGCAGTGCGAAGCCCAGCTCCGACATACCGCGCCAAGCACTCTCAGCCGCCGCAGCGACGTTCTTCTGGATCCGTGAGATGTCCACTTTCTCGCTCATCTGCCACCACCTTCCCGGCTTCCGCCGCACCACCCATTACCGCCGCATACGCACAGAGCCGCTTCCTGAGCGCTTCAGTCTCATCCAGAGCCTTCCGCGCCATTTCCGCATGAACCTCCGCAGAGAACTTCCAGCGCCGCGCGAAGAACAACGCCCTGTCCACTCCCGGCTCCCGGAGGCGGTCCGCCACAGCCTCCGCTGCTTCGGACTCGAACTTCTCCGTCACCTCAGTCAGAGCCCTCTCGGCACCCTTCACCAACACCAGCCAGTACGAGATATCCATCTTGCCGCCTCTCTTTCCTTACCGGTATCGTTACCGCTAACGGACTCGGTATCTATTCCCACCCAAGCCTCCCTTAGAGTAGCGGGGGAGGGGGGTCGGTGTCAAGGACTATTTTGCGGAAATCGTGCGACGAACCCGAGGAGGGCCGGAGGCCCGACGAGGGTGAGGAGTATACAGTATACAACATATACTAGAGGGAGGGGGTGTGGGGGAGGGAGAGATCGGGAGGTCGCGCTGCTGAGGGAGCGAAACCGCCAACGAGGGAACGAGAGAGCGAGAAGCCGCGACAGAGAGAAGGGGAGAACGAACCAAGGACCTGAGATCGCCCGGAAGTTACGGACGAAGGGTGGGTCCTCCGAGGAAAGGGGGCCCCAAAGGGGCCTCATTTCTGGGCACCGCCCTGTTTCTGTGCACTTGGCGGGTAGGCCGTTACCCGAGGCACAGAAGCGAGGCACTGCCCGGGAGGGGGCGCTAGCGCTAGCGCTAGTGGTACTAGTACCCTTTATCAGTGCATTTGGGAAGGGGACTACCCGACGGACCGGAGTGGGCCGAAGTGTGCAAAGAATTGTACAGTTGGACCGACTACGCCCCCCGACTGTCTCGTGTCTCACCGGGACTGTCTTATGTCTCATCCACCGCCCCAACGAACCGTGAAAACACGGTTGCTCAATCGCTCCCAGTACCGCCGACTTGGCACGGCCCTTGCCAACCGTGATATCACAATTGACAGAATGTCGCACTCGGCACTAGTGACCGGCCGTGTCTCCCCGAGTCCGGGCGAGTCCACCGGGCGCTCTGTCACACCGCGTCACACTGTCCCGCAAGCCTGGCCTCTATTGTCCATCGCTGTCCTGTATAGGGTTAGCGCGACAATGGCACGCTCTCTGCTACGTATAGGGTAGGCGCCGAGATAGGGGCCGAATCCAAAGGGGAAGGGGAATGGGGTAATGGGCGACAGAATCACAGTTGTTGCATGGGACAGCAAAACGGGAGAGATCGGGCCTGCCGGGGTCTATGCACACTTTCGGGGCGGAGAGGCGCCCGAGATTCTAAAGGGGGCGGAGTCGACGTTCAGGCATGGCGATCCCGGATACGTCACGGCGCGCGTTGTCATTGCGTTTGCGGGTCGCTTGCCAGTCTCGCCTCAGTATCCGGCCGCGGCCGCGCTGTCATTGGGGATCATTCCCCCGCCGGCCGACCTTGAGTCGGAGACGTTGGCGGAATACTCGCCGGGCGATGCCGGTGTGGCCTTGCTCGACGTCGCGACTGGCCGCGTCACGTATCATGCGGGATACTTCCGCAAGAACAAAGTCACGCGCTTGGCGCTGGCGAAAGTCTGATAAGGAAGGGGAGAGGAAATGGGAATCCTACCAACACCGTCAGAATCCGCCGCAATGCGGACCGCACTGCAAGAGAAGATCAAGAGGGCTATCGTCGAGCAGGCGGTCGTCTGCCGCGGAATCCGCGGAAAGGTCTTTCGCCGATACCGTCAAGAAATCTCCGATTGCGCGAGTGCTCTCCGGCTGCTCAGGTAGTACACTCGTACGGGAAAGGGGAGAGAGACAATGGGAAAGCGCTTCATCGTATCGGCAGTCAGTGCGGAAACGGGCATCGGGGGGCATAGGCCGCAAGCGCAGGCGTCTTGCGTGTTCTACTCCCGAGACGGGAAGACCCACAAACACAAAAACATGGGGTGGATTCGGCGGGTCGTTGGGCGCGAGCTAGTCGGGGAGGTTTCGATTCATCGTCTGGCCGGCGGCCGCGGTCAGTTGCGGGTCTTCTTCGCGAACGGTGGGCACTACTTCGTAGCGTTTGCGTCCTACCGCGTCTTGTGTGGCGCCTTGCTCCGCTGGCGGAATCTGTACTCCGTCCGCCTGCGCATTGGCGGGAAAACGGCGGGCTTCGTCGACCCGCGTCACAGTATCCTTGTGGAGTCTGCTTATCCGTAGGTCTCGCTTCTCGCATAGGGAGCGGGCGCCGGTCCGCTCCCCTTGCAAGCAGCAAGACCAGACCAGAAACGGGAGGAAAGAGCACTATGGCGAAAGAGAAGAAACGTTATCGTTCGTACGTCCGCTATTGGACAGACGAGAAGGGACAGACTTTCCGACTCTCGATTTCGTTCGGAAATAGCAAGATCGGCGAGACGCCGAACGTGTCCCTGTCCCCCTTCTTTACCTGTCGGGAGATGCCTTGTTTCCTTGACGGTTCCTGCTACGCTCGCAAGGCGTTCGCGCAGTATTCCGGGACTCGGAACGCATGGACACAAAACGCCATTTTCGCGGCACAGTATCCGCGCGAATTCTTCGCTCTTCTCGGCGAGTTTCTCGAACGGCGCCGCAAGCCGATTCCCTTTTTCCGTTTCCATCCGGCTGGCGAAGTCCCTTCGCAAGAGTACATGAACGAGATCGGCGCCCTGGCGCGCCGGTTCCCCCAGACCCGTTTCCTCGTTTTCACGAAGACAGACTTTCGGCCGCGTGGGCGCCGTCCGCGAAACCTTGCGATAATCCGTTCTTCGTGGCCGAACGTGCGACTCCCGAAGACTTCGCCCGGGGAGCGAAGAGCGTTTCTCGCCGAAGACCGGCGCCTTTGTACGCAGGGCAGACCCAAACCGGCGCCGTTCGTCTGCCCCGGCGCGTGCGAGACCTGCCGTGCCTGCTGGCATGTGACAGGTACGCCATCGCCGATCGTTTTCCACCGACATTAGGACAGGACAGGACAGCAGGGGACACAGAGCGACGGCACTTTTTCGGCTGCGACGGAGCGGCGCGCGCAGAACGGCGGCAGTCTGCGCGGGTCAGTTCGCCGGAGTGACGGCGGCAAATCGACGGCAGGGAGGCGAGATATGGAACGGCAGAGTAGAGCGCAAATGACGGCGGCAGTGAAGCGCGCCTTGCGGCGGCAGGGCTTGCGATGCCGCGCGGGTTGGGGCACAGGTACGGCATGGAGCTGGTTCAAGGTGAACGTTGGGGACGCACGGCAGATCCCGGAAGCGGTCCGGGCCCTGAACGTCAAGGAAATGGAGCGAGTAGCGGGCGAGGTCGCACGGCAGGTTCTCGGGGACGCTATGGGTTCGTGGTACTCGGACGGGCCC
>Ga0255048_10000959_pt1 | contig 21129 bp, 25 predicted proteins | sample JV7_2_2_MG_FD_183619 | JGI IMG/M metagenome (GOLD analysis project Ga0255048, IMG submission 183619) | Seawater microbial communities from Jervis Inlet, British Columbia, Canada - JV7_2_2 | ecosystem: Environmental > Aquatic > Marine > Inlet | place: Canada: British Columbia | collected 2016-10-06
GCGAAAGATTCAGCAGGAGCCGTAACGCCTGCGAAAGTTAACTTGAACTCTTCTACAGTCCCAGCAACCTCTGTGAAAATCATTTCAGTCAGAGATACAGCTGTTAAAAGATCAATATCCTGAAACTCATCAGAGCCATAGGGGCGGCATGCAACAGTGACAGTGCCAGCCGTTGGTGCGTTAATGAACCGAAACGTTATTTCATGGCGCGTTTCTTTTTTGTTGTAGGCTAGAAACTGAACCTCACCATCTACCATAGGTAGTGAAACTTTGTTCTCGCCGTATCTGTAATCTTTTGCAAATGACATATTTTTAAACCTAATCCAATTTCGTTGCTGTTATATGAATGCCGTCTACTCGGTCGTTTGGTAGACCGTCATTACCTATTTCATAGGTGATTTTTTTCTCTTCACCAATAAAGCTAACCCCTACGATGGAGAATGTAAGGTAGTAAGTCACTGTCCCAGGCCCAACGTAAACTATATCAATAGTTAACGGGTCTTCAATGGGATACCTATAACTATCTAAAACTTCCGCCCCCGTACCAGTCCTTGTGACACTCATCCCAACAAAACCAGTTTGGAAAGCACTGAAGGAGAAAACCAAGTCGCTTATAGATCTGGACTGAGTGAGCTCTATATAAAATCCACCGGTAAATTCATAATTTCCAGTTTCTGGAGTTGTGAATGAGTATATTGTATTCACGGTATTTGCAAAAAGTATCTCAGAAACTGAAGGGTATTTTTCAGATGAAAGGTTAACAAACCATCCAGATTCTGAAGCAGAAGGATCTTGAGATAAGTTTGCCGCCTTAACATTTGTATATGTTTTGCCCATGTATGTGCATACAGATTTTTCAGCATAAGGAAATGCAACCCCACCATTATCTGCAATGGTTATAAATGGAGGTGCGCCCACCTGCTGTATGGCCTGAAGGCTGCCAGTTACATCATGAAGCACCTGATTATACTGGCCAATATCTATATCTAGGGAGCTAGGGTCTGAATAAGGTAATTCATAATTAGGGCCGTAACCTTTATCATAATTTACTGTGCCATTGCCGGGGTCTACTTCCGGTACTGGGTTTTTATCGCCTGAATCAGCAAACGGGGTTATGAAGTATTTTGTCATGGTATGTAGACCAGTGTTGCCCCTGCCTCAGTGCCGTAAGGGGTGGGGAAAATATCGAAGTTGGCATAAGTATATACCAGCCATGTTGGCGGCTCAAAATCAACGCAATAATCAATGGTGTGATCTTCGTTGTTTTTCATCCACATTGTTCCAAGGTCGCCAACAAGCGTTGACGATGTAGAATTAAAGTCCCATGGATTACCTGTGCCGATCATCTTTAGATACTTCATCTTTAGAATTGACCGCTTTTGGTATCTAGTTAGTAGCGCCACGCCTGAAGCGTTAATTCCGAAATTTGAAGGCGGTGCAAAATTGGCTCGGTTTAATCCAAAACCCCATGCAAGCTTTTCATCTCCAATATCCACTTCAAGAAGCAGAGGTACATCCAAAACAATAGCCCAAAAAGAAATCCCGAAATCATTACATGTATCGATATTAAAAACATCAGTAATCCAATCGTCAAAAAACTGGCCTGTTAGCTGATTCATTGCATCTTGCTGGTACTGCAAAAGAGCGTCAACATTCGAGTCTTGGTATTCCCAAAACAAAAATCTCATTAACTCTAGGTTAAAGTTAAACTCTTTAATATTCATTAAATTTGAACCACAGTTACATTTACAGCTGCGTAAATGGGTATTTCGAATATTGTCATCGGCTCGCTGTCAGTGGAAAATACACCGCCATTTAACCTAACTTCGCATTTGCGGCAGTTGATCGAGCTTGAATACTCGTTAACCGCCTCACTAATTTCAAAAGGATCAGAGTCAACGTTAATTTGAGAGCCTGAATAACCATCAATAAGACCAGCCCCGTACGCAACAACGGCATCTTTTGCCACGGTTTCGGGGTTTGAGAATGACGCATTAGGCTTGATTGTTAATTGAACCTCTATTTCAACAGTATCCGGCCTGCCAAACTCTATATCATAATCCTTAAGACTGTACGGATCTTCTATTGTCTCATTAACCGCCGTACCCATATCGCTAGCAGTGAACCCAGATCCGCCTGTAACCTTGCCGAGAAGCGCGGCCCCGACATCGGCATCAGAGCCACCAAAAACAGATATGTACATTCTATTGGCCGGTATAGTTGCACCATCAATAACCACAGGTGATCCGTCTATATTATTGTAGAACCCAACACTCTCAACACCTTCAACCGAATAAACCGAACCTGTTACCGCACCTGAAAGCGACCTTCCTTGACCTTCAAGCTCATTGATTCTTGCTATTCGGGTACTTGAGTCTGACTGAGCAAGCTTACCCGGAGTTCCTGCGGATGAATTGGTTACAGTAAACCACCCAATAACGCCGTCAGCAATAGAGGTTAAACTGGCAGACGGCACAATAATAGCGCCATCAATAGTGCATAGAAAATCAACCTCAGCATTACCGCTACCATCAAAAGCAACATCTATCTCAGACTCAAAAAAATATTGATCTCCAGTAATCGTTGGGTTAGTTGCTGCAGAAGACCCAAGTGGAAGCACTACGCCTGGAGTACCTGTAACTTGGCAAGTAACGCGAGTTCTTTCCGCTCCATCCCTCGCGGTATCCGAAAATGCACAAATAGCATCAAGCATGACGCCGCCAGCTACGTTAGGGTTAAACTGGTTTGCGATCTGGGCAGCGCTCTTTGCTACGTTGTCACGAGATTCCGCAATAGAGTTAATCAATACCGATAACGGCCCCACATCAACGGTCAAGTCTTGGTCGCCTTGCGCATCCTTAAACTCTTGCTGAACTTCCGCCAGAGTGTCGAGCGTGTCAACTACAATAACGCCGTCTGGATCAAGATATACATATTCCGCCACTTTAAGAACGCCTCTCCGTTGTCACCACGTCTTGAGTGATGCCGTTAACTTGAATTTCATAGCTTAGTGTATCACCTGTAAAAGCAGACTTGTAATCAGTTAGGCTTTCCACTCCGGTCACACCCTCTAAGGCATCACGAATTTTATTCTCTGCATTAAGCAGGTTGGGCTGGCGGCTAAAGATATCAATCCAATCAACACCAGTTAGCACATTGAATGGATTTTCGCCCAATAATTGCTGTGCAGTCACTTGGCAATCAATGGCTATTGCCTCAGCATCGTAAGCGAACTCTAAATTGCCAGAGGATAAGTCGAAGCCGCTTTGGCTGTCTATTTTAAACGTGCTCATTAGTTAGCCTTTTGATTGCTTGACGCGGTTGTAATCGTGCCCTTTAGGGTTGCTGATGAGAATACCGCCCCAGTTGCAGCCGTCACAACAACATTGCCAGAAGCCCCGTTTATAGGTATCTCGACCTCATCACCAATCCTAGCGATAAACTTAGGTGTACCACTAATACCCAATACCGAATCACCTGCAAGATTGAAAGTTGCCGCCGTCATATCCACTGAGGTGTCGTTAAATTCTATTGCCAGAGTCCCTTCGGGGTTGCCGATGTAGCAATTCGAATTGAAATTCTTATCCATCATATAGGCTGGTATAAATTTCGCATCGCTGTAGCTAAACATTCTTAGCGTGTTTGGCTTATGCTCTTTAATCGATTGATCTGTTTTTATAGCTTGCATAACTTTCGATATATCTCTATCACACGCCTCAATCCAGCCAAGATCACCTTTTTCAATCTTAAACCGCATGAATATTTTACTTGTACCGGGCGAGTACACATGAATGCCGAACTTTTCACCTCGGCTAATCTCTTCAAACTTTGTGTTCATCATAGCCACAAGAGGTGTAACAGTTACCGTGGTCGAATCCTCGTTAACTGATTCAACGATACACGGCAGACGGTTATTAAGATTACCCATGGCCCACTGCTTTATAATTGCCTCTTGAGCCTCGGCTACGTTGCCAACAGCTTCCAACCCTGGACTTAATCCTAATTTATCACTACTCATTGCGTTTGCACCGGAACACACTTAAGCGTGTAGTAGAATGGGTTTTCTCTGTTGTGGAGCTCAAAGAATACATTTACGACCTTCCAGACCCCATTTGTTCCGGGTACAAGCTGGCTCGTAGTTCTAACCATTGAGTGAACAGCTATAGACGGGCTAAAAAGCATTGTAACTTCAATTCCAGCCTCTAAGAATCGAGGCGTCCCAACCATGCCTGTGTCTTTATTGACTTCAATTACAGATTGAGCGCCAACCTCCTGAAAGTCATCGCGAACGGACAATATACCCCTGTCAACCGTTGCTGTTACCCCTTGTATTTCATCCAGCATATTTGGCAAGTCCGCCATAGTTCCTGAGTGCTGAGGGTTAACCAGCGTGTGATTTTCAGCAGAAAAGTCCGGTGCAAGCTGCATTATTCCGGCTATTTTTTCGGTTAACTGCTTAAGTGTTGAAAATTCACCGAACGACCATGAGCCCATAACGCCCTTGTAGCGAAAGTTTGAAACGACTGTAAAAGTCGTGGTTATATCTGGCGGTGCACCTGTTGAAACTTCCATTACGCCGCCTTCAAAAACCTGAGAGTACCCGCTCGCATCGTTTCCGGCTTCTATTAATACTCGGCCAGATATTGCGTCAATATTATTTGATTGATTATTGATCGGCTTATATTTTGACGCAAGATAGTCTCTCAATTCACGCGGTATATTTGTAATCGTAACCATTGATCGATTTGTTGATATGCTCGCCGTTCTATTTCCAGAACAGTCTATTTTAAGATTGTCCTCGAAAACGTACTTCTCGCCACCGCTTTGAGTCTCATCAAAAGTTACGCGCAGAAGCCTGCCAGCCAAAGCACTCAAAGCACATCGCCAGCAATGGTTATAAACTGAAGCTGGCTAGCGGTATTGAACGTGGTGTATTCAGGGTACTCATCACTATTTCCTGAGAATTTAAAGTTACCCGCGTTTTGATTTTTGTATGGATAAGGGATTATTTCCTGATTCATGATGCATGGCATATTGCGCACTGAAATAACATCATTAATGGTTATTGTGGCATAAGTAGTGCCGGCAATTGACCGTAGCGCAACAGTGTAATAAACATCTTCATTGTTAAAGGGGAATGTCTGGTTAGGTATCTGCTGAAGTCGAATGAAGGCCATTATATTAAGAAGTCCAAGACAGCCTGCCCGATTGCTTTAGTTGAAAACTGGTCTGGGCTTTCCGGCACATCAGTTTTTATTCTGTTTGATGGGTCGTATTCTTTAAAGCTCACATTAAGCATAAGGCCATTAAACACCTCTTTTGTTTCCCTGTGAGGAATAGCCGTAACAATCATTCTTTTATACTCACGAGCCTTAAGCTTTACTGTAACCTCATCGCCGCGTAAATAATAATCCTCAACCTGATTGAAAATATTATTATTGTCATCCTTAGTAACCACCATAGCGATGTCAATTTCAACCGGTAAAATTATTCTATGATCTGTAAGAGTTTCATTGTTATCAAGTGGATGCGAGAAGCTTCTCGAAATATCACGAACGCTGGCCGACATTGGCTGCGCTTGATTTCTAGTCCCTAGCCTGCCACCTGATAATTGATTAACGAGGGTTTTTTCTCCAACGAAAATCTGATCACCTTCTGCGTTATATATAGCAACAGAATCTGTTGACAGCAGAGGGAGTGAAGACGTTAATATTCCCATTACGCAAGCCTGCTTGATCGGGTTAAATTGAAGGCGTCGGTCATACTGTTATTAATTTCCCTGGCTATATTCATTCCGTCACCACCGTTAATATTAAACGTTTGGCCGCCCATGGCCGTACTGTTGTCGTTATTCGTGGTGGACGTGTTCTTTGTATTAAATGTCTCGTTGTTCTGCCTTGCGGTATCCTGCAGAGCCTCATAACCCTCAATTAAGAAATCAGGGATTAATCCCTTACTAAAATCTTTAAAGAATTGAGCGTCCGGAATGACATCTGCCGAATCTTCACCATCCCGCATATTATTCAGTAAATTATTAGCACCCTCTAAAACATCAAATATAGCCTGTGCATTATCAAGAAGCGTTTCTGAAAAAAGGCTTTCCATTGATTGTTGAAGCTCTCGCATTTCAGTATTCAAATCTTTAACTATCTTGGTATCTTCTGGCGTCATTTGATGCTGAGTCCTGCGAACCTCTGAAAGCTGCCCTCTTGTAACTGACGATCCTTGGCGGCCAATCTTTAACATGGACTCATCCCATCCAAGTTGAGCAAACACAGATTGCCTTGCGGACTTGCTCATGCCCTCAGCGTTAATCGCGTCATTAAGCTCTAAGAAAATCTGATCTGATTGCTTAGCCTTGTTCCCGCTCATCAATGAAACGCCGAATCGAGAAGCCATGCGCCCTAGCGAGCTTTCACCCAAAGTTTCAAGATTACCAACTTCTTGAGATATTGCGCTAAAGGTTTTGAAGGCCGCGCCTGAATCACCGCCTGCGCGTTGAACTATCCTTGACCAGTTTTGGATTTTAGCGGCGGACACATCGATAATACCAGACTGAAATGCAACATCTAAAGATCCGGTAAACGCATCAGTGAAACCAGCCGCAATTGCCTTAGCGCTCATGTATGAGGCGGCAAGGCCAGCAAGCTGAGTTACACGCCTGCGAAGAATATCATTACCCTTCGTTCGAGTTTTGTTGATTTTCTCTTCATCATCAATCCTTCTCTTCCTGCCATGCTTCCTCTTTTGCTCAAGCGAGTCATCATCAAGCTTAATCTTAATGCTTTTATCGAGTTCTTTATCGAGTTTTTTAAGGGAGGCGACAAGTTCATCATTGCCCTTTTTGGCTGCGTCCCATTGCTTTTTTAAGGCGTCAAGGTTTGATGTGAACTCAAACCCGAACTGCGCAACGATATCTGTAGCCACTTACTCACCTATATTTGAATTGTATTTATCAACAACGATAGATTCCCATATTAGCATGGCATCTTCAAGATCAATAGTTGACCTCAATTCCTTCATCATCATAGGGCTTTTAGCTATGATTGTTCCGAGGATAGGGTCGATATTAACTGTAGCAATGAATCTGTCGCTGCCCCCGCCGCGAGACTTAATATTGAGCGGGAGCCTTCTGGCAAAAAACTTGTGTTGTATGCAAGCATTTCGCTTTCCAGTGCTACTAGCGTTTCCATATCGCCAACGTGTACTGATGTGAACGCTGGAGACTCGCCGAGGCAGTGAGCCTCATTATTCACATCAACAGTTACATGACGCATGATGCAATTTGTTATTGCCATCTTTTCCATAGGAGAGGATATTTTTGGCAATGACGCATGAATGTAGTGATCAAATAACGCTTTGCCTGTCATGGCGTCAAATCGATGAATGGTGAATTTTCTCTCATCTCCATCCATGTCAGTAATAGTTATTGACTTGGGTTTAAGCAAGTCATCAACTTTAGGCGTTATCTGGTCAAAGTAATCTATAAATGGCTGGTTGTTAGTTACTCCCATTATCCTGTGAAGCCTCCGAATTTGAATGAGTAAGTTTTAGTCGTTTTGCGGCCCGAAGCATCAGCGCTGGGTAGCGGCGCGTACTCCGCACAAATACCGGTAGTGAATAGCGCTTTCTGCCCATCTGGATAAGTCCAAGCTAAAGTCACAGTGTCATTTGCAACACTCTTGCCAGCTTGAACGCGATTCATGTTGAAGGCAGCTGAAAGGTTTTTATCATCATTGCCCCCTGGTATAACTGAAATCTCTACATCTAAAGAGTTAGCAGTTGCCCACGTCACAAAATGACCATTAATACCCATTGCGCCGTCACCAATCTGAACGCCGTTAACTGTTATTGCACCAGTGTCATCAGAGAATTCCGTTAACTCAAACGGAACCCCCTTCAGGCTATTTGAAAAAGTAATTAAGCCGCTCTGGCCTGTTACGCTAATATTTGGCATGGTTTTAACCTCCGCTTACCGCAATGTTACGGCCTTCAATAAATTTGATTGAGTCACCCATTACATAAATTAGAGTGTAATCAGCTTGGAATTCAGTGCCGTTTTTAGATAGGCTAATGGTCAAATAATAACCATTGTTCTCTACCTGCAAATAAGCGCGTGGATCATTTGTTAATGTGGTGATTGCGCCGATGGTAGATATATCGAGCGTGTTCCCAACACTAAAAGAGCCGTTAATCAAAGCCGTATCGATAGTGGGCTGCATGGCGGACTCAATGTACTGAAGACCTGCAGTATTTGCGCTAACGATAGGGCTTGATAGCTGCATGTTAAGCAACGCAGCCACAATAGAACTCTTAATCCATATCTCGTTAACGTATGGGCCTATATTCATAATATCCGTACCAACAACACCGGACATTGCGCCGCGCTGGTAGAATGCTATTTTTTGACCTTCTGTTTGGGTTTGCGCGTAGATGTTCATGCCTAAACCAGTGTAAAGCTCATAATCAGCAAAATCTGTGAAAGCATTAGCCTCATAAACGCCATATTGGTAATACATGTATGACTGCGCAGCGCCGGGGTCTGAAAAGCTTGTAGCACCACAAATTAACCCAGGGAAAAATTCAACGTAGTCGGGAGCAGTTACGGTAATGTCCTTTATGGCTGTGATTGCTGTCCCGCCAGTTAGTAGCATTTCGTTAATGTTTGCCGCGTAATCTCCACCAGCAGCATAAAGCGCCACATCCGAGCCGTACAAGAATAAGAATTTATTATTATATGTATTTAGCAGTGCCGAAGTGGAGAGCCCCATTGATGCGTCTGAATCAACACCGCATAAGCCGGTGCTAAAGAAATTATCCGACGTGGCAATTGAGTCCGCAATGCGCTCATCGATAATTGTGGCAGCGTCTTGGCCAAGTGAAGCCACAGACCCAGTAGACCAACCGACAGCAACGAGGAAAGCAGTTCCGGCAGCATCGTCAGGGGTTACGGTAACTGAAGTCTGAACTCCGGCAGGAAAGTTTATAATCAATCTTGCCGTGTCCGTGTTGTATACGCATGTAGCGCCAGTGAATACAGCGTCAGTACCAGCAGCAAGCGCCGTTTGCACATCGGCAGCAACGTCAGTCATTGATGAGGATGAAGCCACCACAACGGCAAATGATTCTTCGGTGCCTGATACATCGATGGATATATTATACGTATCAGCAGGCAAAACCGTGTGGCCTCCAGATGTGCCAAAGTACTGAGCGCCTAAGGCTGCAATATTAGCATTGTAAAAACTAAGCAATTTAGGCGAGCGAACCAGCTTTGATGTAAAGCCGAAATACTGCACGGCAAAAGTATATTGAGGGGATGTAAACCCAAACCATTCACCAACTTCTTTGGCGCGTTTGAATTCAATCACAGTGCCAGTAGGAAATTCAGTAACATCGAGGCACATACCCCGAAACCCACTATCCCGACCATCCAGCAGGGAAGCGCCCGCAACCCCCGAAATGATATTGATATATTCGTTAATTGGAACGCTCATATTTTAAATCTCTATTTGTTGTTTATAAATAAGTCAATAGTGTATCACAAGGCTTTAAAAATCCGCTATTCAGCGCTTATGGCAAAGTTTCAGTGCTGTAAACCTCGCCAATAATTGTATCTATTCTATCACTTGCGTAGTCGAAGTCCTGCGTATAGTTAAGCGTCATATCGAATGTAGGCTCCGGCTGAAACTGATCAGAGTTATTCAGGGGCTTATGATTTGTAACTTCCGGAATCTTCTGTATTCCTATTCCGAACTGAAGTAGTCTTTCTATCGCCTCTGGCGTCTGCATCCACATGGATAGCATCACAGCGGCATCGTATGATGATGGCCTAAACAACCCGTAATCCCCTCTAATGGGCGTGGAAACCTCCAACAATTTAACTTGAAAAGGCTGTATTAATATTTGCTTTGGCGTTGCCGATATAACAGTATCATCTTCTGTGTAACCGCGAGACTGAGCGCCGTAGTTGAGCGCATCCATGCTAAAAATGTAACAAGTCATATCCGCCGGAACGTTGGCCATCTCGGTGTTAAATGAGCGTTCAATCGGAACCTGAATACCATAGTCTGAATTAAACCGAGCCGCCCACAATTCCATTTCATTAATAAGTATGGTGAATATTTGATTCTCTAAAATCATTAAGGCTGCTCCAGCAGTGCAAACTCTTCAAAAACTTTGTAGAGCGGCTGCGTAACCGTAACTTGGCCAGCAATGGAGTCGCCAGTAACATTAACTATGCAAGCGTAGCCAGTTAACTGACTGAGCGGAGCGGGGGTCGTGAATTGATCTGAAATCATCTCGCCTAAATCCCTTGAATACAGAGTTATTTTTGCTGTGACCGAATCCACTTCAGCCAATGACAGCCCGTAAATATCGGAATCAATCTCTTCAATTGGCCTTAAATCATCGTACTCAACGAAATCACCAGGCGTTACCAGTTGAAATGTTGTCATGGCCACACCCCTAGCTACTAGCGTATAGGCAAGGGTTGAGGTTGAGTCGAGCGAGAAAGCAGCCCCCACAGCCCCGTTGGATATGATATCCAGAGACCCGGGCTCAATGGTGAAGTTGAATCCGCTCTCTTCTGCTGGAATGCTTATTTCTTCACTTCTCATACCTGAAAGCGTATCTATTTCAGCGACAGAAAAAGATATGTCTGATTCAATTACAGTATTCATAGGGACTAAGTTAAATCCAGTTACGCCGCCATCATCCTGATTAACTTGAAGACCGTTCGCAGGAATTATTTCTTGGAATGGAATCTCTATGCATATGTAGCTATCAAACCCATCAGTATCTTGCCACCCTGTACGGGTAGATACTTGGTATGTTTTCCCGCTAAAATTAAACCTTGAAAGCCCTAGGCTATACCTCTGCATAGCAGTCAGTGATGGCGTTGAGTACACATGCTTATAATTCTTATGCATAGTCAGACCGTGATCAATAAACATTTTACGAGTAACTGAGTTTACCTTCAGGCATGCTTCGTAAGGAATCCCGTCACCAGTATAAATCTGTCCAGCTGAGTTCTTTTGCCTTTCCCCTGGAGGAACCACCATTACAAGCTGGGGAGGGATTATCGATAGCGCGACATCTAAAAGGCTCACTTATTGCCCACCCTATGATCAACAGAATTAAACATTAACATCGTATCCTCTAGGGGCTTAGTACTGTTATTTCCACGCTCCCGCCTTTCTGCAATAGTTCGAGGAGATAGCACCGGAGACTTAACGCGATTAATGGATTTCTTGATATCCTCTTCGACTATCTCGCCCAGCACATCAAATATCTCAATGACATTCAAGCCACCTTTGGCAGCACCGCCAGCGCTTTGCCTTACAATCTCAATCCACTTTTTCCCGTTAACCGCAAGTGTTGGCCGTATAAATGGGCGTGGGGGCTGCTGTTTTTGAGCTACCCCATATTCATTATCGTAAGCTACGGAAGCAACCGACCTGCCATCTTCATACTTTGGCCCATCAAAAAATCCCGCACTCATACGCACAACTTTAGGTGTTTTCTCGATAAAATCGATCAACGCTTTTCCAGCTGGAGTTATGGTCGCGGTATATTTCACAAATAATCATTCTGGGCATTAAGGCCGGTCATTACAGCTGACCCACCAAGATAGAATCCGCCTGCGGTATTCGCTTTAAGCATGGCGATATACTGTGAGCCGTACGGGGTTTGACTGAAAAACCAGAAATAATAATTATCTTGAACTGGTGGAGGCATTACCGTTGCCGAAACATCGCCAATGGTTGACGATATAGCAATAGTATTACCTCCAAACGGAGACTTAGAATCAGTGCCAGCGGCAATTAAATCATTGTAAGCCATGAGGTGAGCTGTAACATAGTTCAACATCATAAATTGAGCTTGTAAATCGAACAAGCAGCTCACCTCACCATCAAGATAAGTCCACGATAAACACCAATACCAATCAATTACAGAATCAGGGTAATCAGTTTCATTTGCAAATGCAGGGAATAACTGCCTAAACAATGCATAATTAGGCTGAATATACCCGTCAATAACTTCTGGTACTGGTAGCGCCATGACCTACCCCTTAGATGTCAAGCTGCTTAGTGGTTACTTCAGCGCTTGCTGTAGCCTTGCCAGAACTCTCAGCAGCTCGCAATGTTGCATCAGTGTGAGCGTAACCTCCATCTTTATCAGCCATCTCTTCCTGTACGATAGCTTCAATCTTGGCACGGGTATCGATAGTCTTACCGGTAAATGATAAGAATCCATTTTTATGGTGCTTGAACATCGACTTATTATTAATCGCTGCCATGAATTGCTTGCCGGTGAATTGTGTAGCTGTACCGTTTGGAGTTACTACGCCACGGAAACCGATACCTGCAACGCCAGAGCCGCCATACACTACTAGCGAGTCAGATTGCGTAGGCGTACCACCTTCACCAACTTTATGCACTGAGCCGTAATCGTTGCTAGCGGCCATTTTTGAAATAATGGTAACTGTACTGTCATCCGCATGCGCTTTTTTCATTTCTTCAATCCACTTAGAATGTGGGGTCTGCGCTGCACGAACTACTTGCGTGTTTTCGTCTTTATTTTTACTCATGTTGTTTTCTCTTTGGCTGGTTTATAGAATTAAAAAAGGTAGAACACATTACGCATTCTACCTTTTCAGTGTCGCTATGCAAAACCGGTATTAAATACCAGTGCCACGAACGTTAGCGAAAGGACGTTTCAAGATACAACCGGCTGTAGCATTGCTGTACGCCTCTTTGTAACCTTTGGTCAATTGCTGAACGCCTAGAGCGCGGTAACGTGAAGGAACAACTTGCTCCCAAGTATTGCCGCCATCAGTACCTGAATCTGCAACGTTATCAGCGAAAATGTAAATAACATTCTCACCACCGTTGGCTGCATCCATTTGAGGAGCAACAACCACACGCGAACGAGGGTAGGTCTTCTTCAAATAATCCAGAACTGAGAAGCCTAAAGCACCGTTAACGCTGGTGTTATTTAGGTACTGAGCGCGACTTGGGCCAATAACAATTGTAGTTGCATCGGTTGCTGGGTCGATAATGCCGTTTGATTGGGCTTGTAGCTGGGCATACAGTTGGACGAACTGATCAACAATGCCTTTATAGCTAATCAAATCCCATTCAGTGTCACCACCTTCTTGCTTCAATGGCAAGTAAGCACCAAGACCCGGATCATTCAAAAAGCCGTAAGTTGCGCCAGCGCCATCGTTATAACCGTTAAAGCCGATTAAGTTACGAGAGATTTCTAAAGCCATCATCGCAGCATTACGTTTTTCAGCGCTATCTGAGATGCGGATTTTAGCAGAACGCTCTTGCTCTAAAATGCCGACTTGAATGCCGTTATCACGACGCACGATAGTACGACCATCAAAGCTCACAGTGTAATCACCAACTTGTACGTTAGTGGTGTCGCTGTACGGCTGAGTTTCGCCAGAGTGCTCCATGATAGTGTAAACAACTTGCTCATCAGCCCAATCACCAGCGGTTTTAACGCCTGTGATTGTATCGATCAAGCGAGGAGCTTTTAACACGTTAATGTGACCAGGCATCCACGTTTGGTTGAACTGCACCAAAGATGGGACGTTTTGCGGCAATACTGCAGGCGCTAAACCAGCATCCATCGCAGCAGATTCAACAGCGTTATCAAAACCGGTAACATCTTGATTTACACGTGTGTAGCCTTCCATTAATCCGCGCTGATAATCAGGCGTGAAATGAATACCTACAGTCGCCAAGTTAGCAATGTCTGCATCCAAGATATGTGCATCTTGAGCAACAGACAAACCGCCTACATTAACAGCAGAGATGTCGCTGTGGACGGGGGATACGTCCGATTGATTATATTTTCTCATCTTATACACCCGCCAACATGTCAGTTGAACCAGTTAATTGAATGATACCAACTTCATCAGCAAGAACGTTACAACGAACCACTGAAGCGCCGATAATTTGAGTTTGACCAACTGCAGGTAATGCACCTGGGGCGATAGCCGCAAGAGCACCTGTCGTGTCATCAAATACCACACCGTCACCAATATTGGCAGCGGTTGAGAATGTAACAAATACACCTGGAGTCTGAAGAACTAACCCAGCGGTTGATTCGTTTGGCAGTGTAATGGTATCGGCTAATGGGTTGCCAGCAGCACCAAAAGAAGAATGCTCCTTAGGGTTCCACAAGATGCCAGCGAAAGAAACGCCAGCGCCGCCAGCTTCAGCGTAACCATCGTTACCAGCTCCGGCTGTTTGAGTGAATGCGCTACCAAAAACGTTATAGGCAGCATCTGCACTATTTAAAGCTTTTGGTTGTGCGAATGTCGGGCCTTCAATTGCGCGGTTGCCCACGTAACCAATGACTTGGCTTTCATATACTTTATCAGCAGCTTGAAAAGTCATTACATTTCTCCTTTCGCGTAATTTGCGATAGATGAGTTAACAGGAGCTGCATCTTCAGCATCCATTGCGATAGGCGTTTTTGGCTCTGCCATTTGAGCAACAGCAGCTGAAAAAACAGTATGTTTAACAGCGGTGTCTTCGTGGTCGCAAGCAATAGACATTTTATCCATTGAGTACGTCAAAATGTCACCCAAGCTCATATCGGCATGATCAAACGCGCCAATGTGAGGGGATGCAGAATCGTACACTTCACCAATCAAAGCAGAATCAGCAGCAACCGAAGATGCTTCCATTTGAGCCTTCATTGAAATAAATGTAGGGTGCGATTCAACCAAAGCAGTCACAGCTTCAGCATCTAAACCGGTAGCGGAATCAGCGGCTTCTGACTTTTCGCCATCTTCCATATCTTCAGCTTTTTTCTTCTTGGCGCGTTCCTCTCGGTCTGCGTCAACTTCTTTTTTAGTTGCTTCAGATTCGTCAAGAGCGGTAGCTACGGCAGCAGCGACAACAGACTCAATGCGTGAATCAAAAGCTGCAGCCTGAGCGGTGGCATGTTCGCCGAACAGCTCCGTCATTAGCGCTCTTACTTCTTCTGGATTCATACTAAAATTACCTTCATTAATTTCACTATCTTTAACAGCCACTTGGCTTCCCATTCGTCCAGCCTTAACCGAGGCAATGTGATTGGCTCGTAGGTTGATCTGCAGGAAGTCATATGACTGACCTTTATAAACCCCCGGTAAATACACGTAATCGCATAGATACCCAAGACTTAATTCTTTCTTACCCCCGTTAATCTTTTTGTCAAGATCATTCGAGAATAATTGAAGATTAGCATACAAGGTATCATCCTCAAAATAGACCTGTTCGCCTATAACGCCCTCCACGCCTTTCTCTTCGGCAGGCTTATAGCTACCACCTAGCATTTCATGGTCATCAATCCATGGCTTTAGCTTTAGTGAATCGATAAATATAGGGTCTGATAGCGCCTCATCAGATCGCAGCACATTGTAAACCTTCGAGTCATCAAGCTCTGCAAGGCTGCCGTCTGGATTTTTAGCGCCCCGCATTGATTGGCCGGTATAAGGGTAGATGCCAACTTTTGAAATCGGATTATCCTTTACCATGTACCAGTTCTGCCTGTCGTACTCCCTTTCGGTACAAGCGGATCTATCCAAAGCAAACGACTGAAACGCACTGTTTAGCCTTTTCTTTTCTAATCTTTTACTCATTACGCAAGTCCTACAATTGTAAATAGCGAAATTTCACCGGACACCAACTCAGCAGCTGAAGCCTGACTTGGAGGTGCAGAGAAAACGCCTCCGCCCTGATTTATCAGGAAGCTGTCTATACTATTAATCCTTACATGCAGGGATGAAAATTCAGGTGCTGAATCAGCAAGAATTATAATTAAATCATCAACACCATTAGTTGACGCTATGCTAACTATATCATGTCCGCCAACGCTATCAGGGTTTACATCACCTATAAATCCAACGTTTACACCCCGCTCAGTACCACTTAAGGCATCTGGAAGTATCATGTTCACAAGGTCGTAATCTGCTGTCATTGATATTGGGTGCTGCTGCCCTTCAACAAACTTTGATGCAAGCGTGAAATCAGCAATCAAAAAAGACCCAGCCCCATTAAATGATAAAGTCCTAGTTGTTTGGTCTATCGTTAGGTTTATAGAAGTCCATGCAGGCGCTCCAATAAAGTTTACAAAAACTTGCCCCAAGCTTCTTATAGAGTAAAGGGAATCGACCGGCTCGCCGTTGAGTGTCGATGGAATTAAATCACCAGCAGGATCAAAAGTTAACCCTGATGAATACCCTATGTAGCTAGGGATGCCCAAATCCCCCATAATTATTATGTCGACATCCTCCGGAGGAATGGCAGCACCCGGCTTAATTCGCATATCTACATCATTGTTAAGCGACTGCGTGTAGACCTGCACAAATTCATCTATGGGTATTGTCATGCTTTTTTCACCGGCTGCATCATGCACTTGCATCCCCACAATTGACCTGGGTGGCCTTTCTCGCCGGTCTTCTCATCGATAACCGGCGGTTCATCTATGCTGAATATGTTGCCAGCCAATTCAAATTTATGAAAAGGACGCGGCTCTTTGGCCCTGTCGGTGTAAACCCATCTGAAATAATTGAATCCATTACGGTCAAGCAAGGCGCGAGACATGGAATTCGTATCCTGCCTGAAGTTATCGCCAAATTTATTAGCCGTATGGCGCTCGGTAATCCCAACCTGCTTGCCGAAGTACTCAGCAACGCCATCGGATGATTTCGCCCTGATTGCCGTAGCAACCTCGAACGCTATTTTCTCATGGTAAAAGGATTGCGCAGCCATAATGAAGTTGAACATGGCAAAATAAGCTGTTGACTCCATCGATATAAAATCTTTTGAGCTTTCCTTGAATAGCGGCGGTCTTCTTCCGTAATACAGAGGCTGCACGGCTCGCTTTACTGATGTCTTGATTAGCTTGGATAGGCCGTCCGTGTAATTGTAGGCGATGATTTTACCTTCTCGCCTAAACACCTTCTTTTGATCTACATTAATAATCCCTAGGGTTACTTTAAGCTTGCTAGTCAGCTGAATAAAGCTGATCTCTTTGCGGTCGTATTTATTAAACAGAGCCATTATTTTACGCTCTGTCTGCCTCATCATTGGCAATACTAGATTGTTGATTTCTGCCAGCTGATTAGCTGCAAAAGATGCGTTGTATGCGACAACACCGCCAAGCAGGTATTCACCAGCGGAAGCTTCTGAATCATCATCCTCCTCAACCGTAACCGTTCGAATTTCATCCGTCATACTGCTAAACCGTTAACGTCATCAGAATTATCGGACTCAATATTTTTTTCATACTTGTCGAAATCAATCTCTTTGGCTACTTTTTTATCAGGTGCAATAATCATTCTGGAGTCATCAGCCTGCAATGTACTTGTGACATCCTCAGAAGAAATGGCCCCCATGTCGAAATAGATAGAGGCAGTTTCAGCACGTAGTTTTTCAGTTTCAGCCTTTTCCTTCTCGCCCGGCGTATCGACAACGTTCCACTCATGGCATATATGCGGCATTTCCCCGCGATTAGGCTCAATGAATGACTTGTACGCGCGTATGTGATGCCCATCCAGCAGCCGGCTCATATCCATTTGAATATTTGAACACACTTGAGAGTAGTTTTTGTCATCTTGTCCGTTCTCACCTGAAAGGCCGGACTTCTGCTGCTCGCCCATCATCTTAGTGGCAGGAATTCCCGGCACAGCGCAGGCGTAAGCATACTGTCTATCTACTACGTCATCTAAATCCGCCAGTGTTGTTTCTAGCAAATCCATTTCATCAGCATCGCCAATAATCTGAACGCCTTGATTATCCTTAAACTTAACGAATTGCGCCCACTTCTTCATTACTTGGCTGAACTTAGCGCCCATCATTGACATGTCTGCAGACTTAAGAACAAACGTGCGCTTGCTTTGGATGATTTTTGGCACTTCGTTTGAAGATTGCTCAGCAGCGTAAACCCGATTCATTATTAATTGCGGTAAAGGTATGCCGCCGTAAATGTATGACGGCTTTAAAATATCTACAGGGCTTGCATAGCGCATAATGCATAAATGAGAATAGTGGTACATAACGCCATTTACCTGCCACCACGTAGGCTCATAAAATCGACCGCTAGCGGGATTGGCTTGTGCATCTTGATCTAATACCGGCGTAATCCACATGGGGTCAACTTGAGTTATACCCTCGTAGCTTCCCTCTGTTACGCCGTCCGGATTAAATGGCTTCTGATAATACATCTTATCTTTGCTGCGAACTTTATAGATGCCTACACGGATACCAAAAACAGCACCCATATTGGCGAATTCGATCAATTGATTCTGAATATCGAATCGCTTATCGATCTCTTTGAAATCACTAATCACCTCTGCCGGTAATTTATCGCCGTTATTGGTTGTCATCCTGTAACCTGGGCGGGCTGCATCTTGAGCAGGCATCAAGCAAGCCTTAAGAACAAACCAGTTTTGAGCAATGATGCCAGCAGCTTCATATCCGATGAATGACTGATTAGCGTACCAATTCAACTGGATGCCAGCACCTACCCCACTAATGCCACCGTAACCGCCATCAGTAAAGCTGCCACAGCCAGCGCTATCCATTGCCATAGAGTGCCCATGCTGAATGCCACCGCTACGCTTTGCGCTGTTAACGATACCTGCAACGACTTTATTGTAATGGGCTTGCGGGGCTGGCTGAATCTCAGTAAACCCAGAGGCTTGGCGCTCCCTCAAAGAAATCAGCTCTTGAGGCTCCGCTTTAGGCTCGATAGTGGCTACGCCTTCGATAGCTTCGAGTTGTTCAATTTTACTTTTCTTTTTAAAAAACATTAATTAAACAGCCCACTAGCGGCGCGAATTTCGTAATTCATAGCGTATCGAATCGCGTCTATTGTATGGTTGTGATCATCAACTATGGCGCTGGTAATGCGCTCAGTTTTTGGATCAATTTTATATTTGTAATTCTTTGTCTCGAAAATAACATTTTTACAGCGGGGGTGAATAACAATTTTACGCCTCCCCCTTAGCCATGTTACACCATCCTCAATCGACCCCGGCCCCTTTGGAGCACCTTTGGTATTCAAGCCATGCTTTTTCCTTAACATAGAAATTGTATCAGGTCTTGATTCATCACACCAAATACGCTCAAACTCCACCCCATCAATACCTGGGTATTTATCAGCATATTCTAAATCATACGCCATAACCTGATCAGGCAGACATCCGGCCTTGCCCGCGTAAAACATGCCAAGGTCATAAAGCTCAACGCCAGCGCCGTAAGCCTCATCATAAACATATAAAATATCTTGGCTTTCGTCATGGTAGCAATCAATAAGTGTTGATGGGTCTTGAGAGAATCCAAAGTCAGCGCCAATTCTTCTAGTCCAGTTAGGATTGACATCAAACGATTCAATCTCACACTTGCCATGCAAAACAACCTCATGGCTGTTGTTGTAAAATTTACCCTCCCAAATCCACAAGTATCGGTCATAATCACGCTCTTTCATTGTGGCCATTTCCATTCGCATCAAGTTACCGAACCAAGGATTATGATTATGGTTCATCTCAATGATTAGCGTAGGTACGTGTTTCTCAGGGTCGTAAGTGGGGTCTGTAAAGCTATCGTAAACGCCGTCTATCATTCTTGATTCATACGGTTCAATTAAATCTGTGTAACTGGGGTCGTCATCGTTACGTGGGTTAAAGCTGCCCCATATTTGCGGAAGCTCTACAGCATCATTACGAAAGATTGTAGGCTTTAGCGTGTCGAGTGAAATCTGACTCACATCTTCAATTTCTTCCATCCATGCAATGTCGTGACCTGCCAAACCCTTAATGCCGGTAATATTCGACTTCATGCCACGAAATATCAGAGCGCCTGCTGAAATGGCTGATTTTATTTTGTTATGGAGGATAGTCATGTGCTTTCCGACTATGTGGCGGCTATCGCACTCATCAACTATTTCCTGGTAAACACTGTCTTGTATTGAGTTTAAAGTCTCACGCAAAGCAACACACCGCTTACCCTCGTAGCGTATCAGCTCAGTCATTACTTTTGAAAAGGCTTTAGTCTTACCGGAGCCGCGACCACCTTTTAGAATAATGACCGCGTATTTAGTAGAAAGGATGTTTTGAAGGCGTAATGATATTAAGGCATCGCACTCTGCATCTTCAGGCGCTGACTTTAATCCATAGTAGAACTTTTTTACAATATTCCTATCCATATCAACAAGGCCAAACACTGCAGGCCTCATTGAACCGGTTACAGCTTCGGCTTTCGCTTCAAGCTCATTGATATACTTTAAGGATACTCTTGATTTTGCCACTAACCTCGCGGCCTTTTGTAGACATGCTTACCCATGGCGCAAAGCGTTTTAGCAAAGTCTAAAGTGATCACCTCCCATGAAATATCATCATCTTCTGTGGAGTAATGGCCCCACATGTACTCTTCATCAATAAGGCCAGCGTATAAAGTAGCACCTCCGAAAGACTGAAGCTCCCAAATGCCAGAGAATTCTGAATGATAAGGATTGCACAAAAGGCGTCCGGTTAGCTCCATGCTTGTATTGCTCATAGCTAGCCATTCCTTTTTTCGTTTCTAGCTTCAAGAAGCATCTTTTCGATAGCCTCCACTTTTTCGTGTATCTCGGTTTTATCTTTGGCGTCAATCATTGCCATGGCTGTTGTTTTAACCGCCGTTAGCTTTTCCAATGGAATACGGCCAATCGAATACATAGTCACAGCAAGGTTTATCATTTGCAAAGGCTCAAGTCCTTCAAGGTCTAAATCTTCACCGATAAATGCAGAGCTATTCAAACCCTGCATAGCGACAAGCTCTTTCAATGCTGCATTTTTATCGGATGTCTTGATTTCAATAGCCACCTTCTCACCGGGCTTAGGATTGCCGTCACTGTCCAGTTCTGGGATATCGTGGTGCTTAGTAAACGCAATATCTTCAAGCTCTTTTATGTATCTAGCGCGCTTCTCGCGGCCTTCTGTGAGGGTTGCATTGCGGAATGTCTGGTGGAGAGCTAGCAAACTAGGTTTTTTTAGCATCTTATTCACGCAGACACTTGCCACCTCCAAAGTTTTAACCTTAGTGAGTGTTGACTCAAAATAAGCCTTGCCTGGCTTAACTCCCC
>Ga0255048_10000961_pt1 | contig 21108 bp, 25 predicted proteins | sample JV7_2_2_MG_FD_183619 | JGI IMG/M metagenome (GOLD analysis project Ga0255048, IMG submission 183619) | Seawater microbial communities from Jervis Inlet, British Columbia, Canada - JV7_2_2 | ecosystem: Environmental > Aquatic > Marine > Inlet | place: Canada: British Columbia | collected 2016-10-06
AAAGTCATCATTCCCTGCATCTTCAAGAACTAGGTAGCCATTGGTAGACTTATACGTATCAAGTGCTGTATTGGTATCCTCAGTCTCTTTTATAAAGTAACTAGGGCTATAGGTATATTCTATCTCCAGACCATCTGCAACAGTCTCTAAAGGACTCTTCCATAGATATCCACCTGAAGGACCAATATCATCTAGAGAAGGCTGACCAAGAGTCTGTCCATCTCCATAAGCATAGTCCTGCTCTATCAGGGATATCTGGTCGCCTCTCAAGTAATATGCATAGAACTTTCTAGACGCCATCTGCATCCTTTATTGGAGGAGCACTGATAGACCTGGGAACACTTCTATATTCATCATTAGTATTCCTCTGGTTCTTACAGCGTACATCCAGTATCTTTATAAGATCATTAGGTAGCTCATAGAAGCGCTGATCTTTAGTTATATCTATACGCTCAGTAGTGATATGAGTCTCTGAAGACATATTCATCTCTTCTAATCCATCTTTGATATATGCAAGAGCACGACCAGTCTCAGTTATACCAACTCTTTCCATTAATTGTTGTACAGTCATTATTATGGACCAGTAGCTGCAAATGCCAGAAATTCAACCGCTATAGTTCCCTGCGTCCCTACTGTACCATCCATAGCCACACCGTCACTTGAACATATAGCAAATTCATTTAAAGTACATCCTAGACGTACTGGCAAAACTATAGCCTCACCTGCGTAAAGTCTCGCAATTGTAACTCTTTCATTACTTGCACTATTAGTCTGTATAGAAAGCATATCAGTTGTATTAGCAGTTGCACTTAAGGCTGATGTACTGCTATATTCAAAACCAGTATGCTTAAAATATACAAAGCCAGTAGCTGCTAGATCAGTTATTAAAACAGCAGAAGATTCTGCAACCTGAGTAGCTGATAAATAATATCTAGCACTGCTTAAATATCCATCATTTGCCCCACCAGTTCCTTCTATTGTTATCCCAGTTAATGTATCAGATGAACCAGCAACCTCTCCAGAACCTCCTACAGTACCATAACACTCACTTGCTGCTATAAAAGTAGATACAGAGCCCTCCTGAGAAGCTCCAACGTCTTCTATTGGAGTTGCACTTACTGAAAATCTTACCTTATCGGCCACTATCCTTCCTCCTTATCTTGAGGTATCATTTGTAAGAGAACCTCTAAAGCTCCTTGAGCCTTAACCGCCATCGTCTGATGGTGAGCTACTTGAGTCTGAAGCGTTTCTGCTATCTCTTTAAGCTCAGTAGTAGTCTTCCCTTGAAAGTCTACTGTAGGTGTCTCTGTTGTCTCAGTTTCTGTTATTTTAGTATTCTTACTCATTGTTTCTCTCCTTTGTTATGCGTTTTCTAAGGCTGTTACTTTAGCTGATAATTCTTGTACTGCCTTTACTAATACTGGGATGATTTCAACATATTGCATGCCCATTTTATTCTTTCTATCGCTATTTGGCTCGCCAGTTTCTTTATCATATCCATCAGGGCACTCCCCTGTAATTGTTACACTTTCTGGTATAATAGGTTGAGTTGTTTGAGCGCCAAAGCCAATATGTGATATTTTCTTTTTATCATTTTTATATGTATACTTAATTGGAGATAATTTATTAACCTCTAATAAGCCATATGGAAATGCATTGGTGTCAATATCTTTTAATCTTTCATCTGAATCTTCACCTGCAACAATTGTAGCCGACCCATCTATTCCAATAAGCAAGGGATTTGTCGTAACATACAATTTACCATCGTCACCTTGAAAATAATATGCAGCTGCTCCATCAGAAGCATCTAATCGAATAAATGCAGTAGGAGCATTTGTATCGGAACTATCTTCATATATAACTCCAATTGCTGCTTCATTTTCAACACTATTTCCAGTACCAGTTATTTTAATAAGTGCAGATTCAGTAGTAGCAAGAGTAGCATCATTTACATGTAGCAATGCAGATGGTGCAGTCTTCCCAATACCGACATTGCCACTTGCATCTATAACAACTTTAGTGCCAGTACTTCCATCTGCAGCTAGACTATGCGAAAATTCAAGCTTACCACTTGTATTGTTCCCAATTTCCCATTTATTCTCAGCAGCACTACCATTCCAACTTCCAAGCACTAGGGCAGCGTCTTTAGAAGTCCCTGAATCACCGTCAACTACTTCTAACGCATGACCATAACCCTGGGTTGATGCTGGTGCAATAGTCCCAATACCGACATTGCCACCACTTTCAACAGTCATCTTAACATTGGCCGTTACAAAAGTTGTTCCATAAGCTAGCTGAAAATCGTCATTTTGATTCAGTCCGTGCATCCAATAATTAGAGCCAGTGTCATGATTTGAATACCTTATCCCAACTTCTGATGTTATACTTCCACTTGTATTTTCAATAGTTATACCATTGGATGCTATAGTATCTGCTCCAACTGCTGTTCCAACAATATGCAAATTAGAACCTGGCGTAGCAGTTCCAATACCTACCCTCGCTGTATTAATAGATAAGGCAGAATTAGTATCTGCAGCATCTTTTATATAATGTGATGTTCCTGCTGACGCACTTAATGTTGAGTTACCTAATCTTAGTAACTCCGAAAAAGTACTTGCTATTGTGTTTCCTGATAAAGCTGCCATTTCAGTTTCTCCTTATTAAGGCATTATTTTGCTATTATATACTCTATTGTTGTGCCGTCAGAATGGTGTGATTTCACATAAACTTCATTACACAATAATTGTACTCCATCTCCCCTTAGACAGACGCTTCCCTGGGGAGGCACTGTAATATAGTAATTTGTAGCACTGCCACCGCTGCCATCTAAGGCTACCAATACATTTACAGATGCTCCTGAAGCTGAAGGTGTAGTACCAGTATTCTTTATATATAAAAATAAACATTCATCACCATTAGTTGTTAACTGTACTCCACCTGTAGTAAGAGCAAGTGTTCCATCCCAGCACTCTCCTGGCAATTCCCATACATCCCCCTGAGCTTCCCAGTATCCTTTATGATGAGAGAATGATACCCAGCCATCTCCCCATTGATCTTCAGAAATTGTTGCAATACCTTTACCACCAAGAGTACCAGCTGGACTTGTCTGGAACTCTGTATGCCTCACAGAAGTTTCTTCTCCTTCAATTGATTGAGACGGTACTACATAGGTACCAAATATTACTCGTCTTGTTACGGGATTACCAGTTGGCATTATGTTTGCGAGAAATGTTCTATTGTTGAAGTACCACTCAATGTTTTTACTCTTACATTAGCTAATGTACTAATCTCAGATGCAAATGCCTCCCCTTCTGCTAATGCTATTACATATTTAGCTGTAGCATCTGATGTTAAGGATATTACAACTTGCGTAGAACCTGTATTCTTAACATACACAAAATCTTTACTTGAAGCTATGGATATAGCCGATCCTGATATAGATACACCAGTAGTTAAAGTTCCAGGTGCCGCATAAGTAGGACTTTCATCGTTAACTCCAGTTAACTTTCTGCCACAATCACTATCTAGATACCACCTACCACCATCAAGTATCTGCTCCTGTGGCGTACAGTGATTCTTATATCTTACTTTATAGGTAGTTGCCATTTATGAAACATTATCCAATACAGCTGCTATTTGCACTAAAACATCTCCTGGTGAATCTGCTGTGACAGGTTTTCCACCAGTAACCGTAACTGAAATTGCTGACAATGTATCTATTAGGGTTGCTGCTGTTTTAAAACAAACCACTTCTCCGCTATCTATAAAAATTCCATCTGTATTACCAAATGCAGCAGCTCCTTCTAATGATAATACAACACCTGCATCTGTAGTCGAACTGCCATCTGATGTCCCTGTATGCTTTACAGCTATCCATCTTATTATATCCCCAGTAGCAACAACTAATTCTGCTTCATCTGTCCTTCCATAACGTTTATTTAATTCAGCACCTGCCTGAATTAAAAATGATGTTGTACCATCTACTATAGTTTCTAAGTATAGCCATTGATCGCCTGTATCTGCTGGTGTATAACTTAGATTACCCGAAATAGCCTGTTTTGCAAAATCCGATCCTACAGATGCCGATATGCTTGCTGTTGCTTTATCTGCCATTGTTATCTCCTAATAAATTTTTATAAGTTGTCATTATGCCCGAGCTCGCCTCTCAGGTTGCTCCTCTTGGGCGGGCCTTGAAGTGGCTATGAATGCATTATCATATTGTTGTTGTAATGCCACTCTCTGCCTCTCTGTCCAGTCATAATCAATTGTGTCTGCCTGTAGTTCAGCTTGATACTTCTGTATATCTGATTGATAAGCTTGAAGTTTTAGTCCCTCTTCCTGTTGCCATGCAGATAACTCTCTCTGTATATTTTGCTGATACTCTTGAACCTCTGAAGATACCTCAGCCTGATAAGATTGTAGTTCTGCCTGGTATTTAGCTATCTTCTGGTTATATTCGTTTATCTCTTTATCGAGGTCCTTAGCTTTGTTCTGTAAGTCTACATTAGTAGATAACCTCATCTCTTCTAACTCTCTCTGTACCTGAGAGTTAAACTCTGCCATAATTCTTTGTACTTCTGCCTGATACTCAGCATTACCATCATTAAATACATTAAGAGAATCCTGTATATCGGCCTGATATTTAGCTACTTTATTAGCTTGCTCTGTAGTCCAAGACTGTAAATCAGTACCTATATTTTGTTGATGCTCTTGTACCTTCTTAGCTGTATCTGCTTGATACTGTTGCAATTCAGCTTGATATTTGGCTATCTTCTGGTTATACTCATTAATTTCTTTATCCAGTTGCTTAGCCTTATTCTGAGTATCAACATTAGTTGAAAGCTGCATTGTCTGCAACACTCGCTGTTGCTCCCCACCAAGTTCTGCTAAGTCAGCCTGTACCCTAGCTTGATATTCAGTATTAGCTTCATTGAACTTATTCAACTCATTCTGCATATTAGCTTGATATTCTTGGATAGCTTGATTCTGTTCTTGTGTCCAGGCCTGTAAATCTTTCTGTATATTCTGCTGATGTTCCTGAACTTTCTTACTAACATTAGCCTGGTATTCTTGGAGTTCAGCTTGATATTTAGCTATTTGCTGATTATATTCATTAATCTGCCTATCTAACTGTTTAGCTTTATTCTGTGTATCTATATTACTAGATATCTGCATCTTTTGTATACTGGCCTGTATGACACCGCCAAGCTCTGCCATATCTCTTTGAACTTCCGATTGATATTTAGTATTAGAAGCCTGGAAGACATTAAGATTATCTTGTATATCTGTCTGGTATTTCTGTAGAACATTTGCCTGTCTATTCTGCCAAGCCTGTGTTACTACAGCCACCTGCTGTTGAAACTCTTGTATCTGCATGCCTAGTTCTGCTTGAAATTCTTGTATCTCCGCTTGGTATCTAGCTATCTGTTGATTGTACTCATTAATTTCTTTGTCTAAATCTTTAGCTTTATTCTGTAAGTCTATATTAGAACTGATCTGCATTTTCTGTACACTAGCTTGTACAGCACCATTTAACTCTGCAAGATCTGCTTGAGTTCGAGCTTGATATTCTGTATTTGCTTCCTGAAACTCATTAAGATTATTCTGCATATCCATCTGGAAGTTTTGGAGTACATTAGCTTGACGCCCTTGCCAAGCCTGCATAGCCAAGTTTAAAGTTACCTGATGCTCTTGAACCTCTGTACTAACTTCTGCTTGATATTGCTGTAACTCTGCTTGATACTTGGCCAGTTCTTGGTTATACTGATTTATCTCTTTATCTAAACCTTTAGCTTTATTTTGGAGGTCAATATTAGTACTAACCTGCATCTTCTGTAACTTAGCGCCTATATCCTGATTAAACTCAGCTACTACCCTCTGTAATTCAGCCTGATATTCTGTATTAGCATCATTAAAAATATTTAACTTATTCTGCATATCTGACTGATAGGCACTTAGATGAGAGTTAATCTTAGAAAGTGTAGCATTAGCCAGCTCTACATCTTGACTATTAACTATATAATCACCAGCTATACCAAAATCACTAGCAAAGTCACCTGGATCTGTATACACAGGAGGAGTATTACTGAATGCTAAGGTCACTGCATCAACTGAGTTTTGCAATGCTGCATCAGTATAAGTCAATGAAGGTGCTGCAGGAGCTACCGGAACAACTGTTGAAGAACTAAAAGTTATACTAGAATATAAATCTGAATCATTAAAATCTTCAAAGTCTGCATTAATACTTGCTGGAGTATATTCTGGAGCTGTACCAGTTAAAGTCTTACTAAAATCTGAAACAGCATTCTGTATTGATGCTGATGCATATGAAAGACTGGGTGAAGTTGGAACATCCGGAGGTACTGCCGTCACTATTGTGTTTAACGTATTAGTAGTACCAATGTTACCCCACAAGTCTGAATCATTTAAGTCCTCAAAATCTGAATCAATAGAGGGCTGTACATACAATGGTGCATTCCCAGAGAGTGTTTTTGTAAAGGTTGTCACGCTATCCTGCACAGAAGAGTCAATATAACTCAGTGTAGGTGAATTAGGAGCTGTCGGAACAGTTATTCCAGTATCTAAGTCTAAATTTGCAAGAGAAGAAAAACTGCCAAATGAAGATAATGCCACTATTGGCTTGGTATAAGCAGGGGCTGTTCCTTGTAATGTTTTCAGTAGCGTAAGCGCCTCATTCTGTAAAGAAGAGTCAGTATAAGTTAAACTAGGAGCTTCAGGAGCTATAGGAGAAGAAACAGTAGTTAAATCTAAAGTCCCAAGTGATGAGAAGCTAGCAAATGTAGCTAATAAAGATCCATCATATCTTGTAGTATATGATCCAGCTGTAGCTCCACTAAGAGTTGTAGTTATATCTGAAAATGTAGCAGATAGAGCTGCTGATGAATAAGATAGTGATGGAGCTGAAGGTGTATCTGGAGGAACTGAAATTATAGTTAAAGTACCAGTAGTATTCGGAAATGTAGTTATTGATACTAATGACGGTATAGTACTAGCTGAAGTTACAGATTTATTTGCTAGTATAGTTTTTAGAGATTGAATAGCGCCATATAGTACTACCAGATAGTAATACTGTTCTGGAAAGTCTAGAATATTAGAAGCACCATATGTTACTGAAGGTTTAGACAAGTGAATCACTGAACCCCCACTAGGAAGGACTGTCACTTTCTTACCCTCTCTATAGAATACTGGATGATACGCACTTCTATAATGAAGACTATCTGTATCTCCCACTAGACCTTTCATGCTAGCTGCTATCTCAGTAGCTGGTCTATCATATGAAGACTCAGAACCATAGACATCAATAATATCTCCATCTACATATACTCCCCCACCTCCATCTGAAGATATAGAAGCAAAAAGCCTGGCCGCTCCTGGGTCAAGCTTTCTAAATTTATTGATGACATCATTGGCCCCATCTGTCAAGAATGTTGATATCTCATCTTGAGATGGGTTAGTAGCGCTGGTAGCATCTAGTCCTATAAGCGCTTCTACTTGTTCTTCAAAACTAGCCAATATTAGTAGCCGCCTGTTGTAGGTGCTTTAGCAGATTTAGAAGGTTTAGCTTTCTTAGAAAACTTACCCTTATATTGCAAGCATTTTTTACGTTCTACTGGGTCTATAATTTTGTTACATGTTTTAGGATCAGGCATATTACTTTCCTCCTATAATCCAAGCCTGCTAGCGACTTGGTCTAACTTTCTTTCATTATCATCAGCCACCTTTTCTAAGGCTGATACTCTACTATTTAAGTGGTCATATAAGCCTATTAGGTTTTCTAACGCACTAGGCTTCTTTTGCACTTCTTTCTTTTCTTTTAATTCTGTAGTCATATCTCCCTCTTTTTAAGACCTTACCCGTCTGCGGGGAGAGAAATCTTCCAGCAAACGGGCTCAGCCATTTTTATTTACTATGCTACTGTAAAGCCATTAGCATGACCTGATTGCCCTGATATGTACCAATAAGTACCATCACATACGAGTTCAATCCAATCACCTACTACATTATTAGTAGTTGCCGTTATTGTAGTCCCAGCCAAGGTTTCCCATGCCGTTGCTAAAAGAATACCACCTTTTATCAATGCAGTTCCTTCACTAGTTGCTACCGTACTGGCAGTAGTTACATCGGTTGCTATAAACTTAAACCTTAAGCCAGCTTTCACTGCAGGCAAAGTTATAGTCCGTGCGGCACTTCCACCATCCAATAAGTATGTTTTTCCACTATCACCCATATCTAAAGTATGAGATGAAGCAGAAGAATCATTCATATTGAATATGTACGAGTCAGTCTGATAACTGGCTTTTCCTGCTAACTTTGTTCCATTGCCATCAGCCATTATCTACCTCCTTATTGGTCAGCATAGACCACTGCAGTTGCAGTAGCACTACAGATCTGTCCATACATATACCATATACCAGCATTATTAACACACTTGAACCATGTGCCATTATCTACTGTTTTTAAGGCAGCTTTAGAATTACTACTGCCATTTGGTAATACAGGCACTAAGGCTTCAGTACCATCAGTAGTAGCATCAGTATCTAAGATGCTTAAACCACCAACAAAGTAGTTAGAATCAGATTGAGTATCAATCGTAATATCATGAGCCTCGGCAGCGGCTGCTGCATAAGCAAAATCAAAAGTCATTCCATCTATAACATCTGTAGGAAGCTTTATAGTTTTTGCAGCAGTATCTTGCATAATAACTGTTCCACCAGCATCTGATGATTTTAATGTTATACTTCCATTAGCAATTACACAAGAACCTACATCAATAGCATTATCTGCTTTATTTTGTCCATACATTGGATTCGCCATTACAAAACCTCCTTAGGTCCAGATTGCATGAGATTCGGCCATTTGCCATTCCATGCCACCTTCAGTTAGAATAAGATCTACTCTACGATCGACCCCGGAGTTCTCTAAAGTTTGAACCCCTACGTAGACTGAAGTGTCTCTGTTAATACCATTACCAACTAGTGGACGCCAGGCACAATTTTTCATATTGATACCAAGCATTTTCACTGCGCTTCCATCAAGGTGGATATTACGTGAAACATTCATATCTCCATAAGGAGTACTGAATGTAGAAATATCAACACCGAAGACTTTCTTTTTACCTGTAAGGGCAAGATCAGAACGGAAGTTGGATGAGATTTCAAGATTGTTCTTGAAGTATCCACCTAGCTTATGCAACCAATTATACACTTCTGTATTACAGAAGAATAATGTAGCAGAACTATTATTATACCTAGGGTCAACATAGTTTGACATATCATCTAAGAAGTCATCAGCTGTCTTAGTTGCTGTTGCTAAACTAAATGAATTACCATAGGTAGTAATATAGTCTACTGCACCTTGTGTATATTGATATCCATTCGTAGTGTCCTCAAGCTGTGAACCAAACAAGAGAGATGTTTCAAGATCCCACTTATGCTCAACAAGCTTCTCCTTCCAAATACGAGCCCATTCACTTGAGTCATATTTTAAAGAAGTTGCACGAGCAGTATTAGTCATTGCCATACTGGTTTTCCAGATCTGGGTCAGGCCAATGTTGGTTGAGTAGGGCTGATCTTTCCAGGTTTCTGGATATCCAGATCCCTCTTTAAAGGCAGAACCTACTACATATGAGCGAGCATCTTCAAGACCAGCTGTTGATCCTGATCCTGCAACAGACAGATTATATGTTGAATCTCCAGCGGGAGCTGCAGAATCAAAACCAGCTATTACATCGTGACCAGCATCTTTAGTCTTAACAACTATGCACTTCAATATTGCAGCTTCACCTTGTGCGTGTGCAGTCGGAGGATCTGTTGCTTCATCCTGAAGACTTACAACTGTATCAACACGAATTAAAGCATAAGAAGCTACTCTTTGGGCTGATGAAATAGCGGCAGTTGCATTACCAAAATTAACCTTTACCATCTGCCCTGGCAAGTAAAACTGTGGCTGAGTTCCTGCGCCACCAATTTTAACTTCTGTGCTTGAGTTATTATAAACACTAGTGATATTACCAGAATTTTTGTAATCTGCCATCATTTTGATGTATACAGTATTACCAGCAGTCTCGTATTTATCAAGCTGAGTATCTATATCCGTACCGTCAAGCGTTTCTACCCAAGTTGCATTATCATTTGAAACTGCAACAGGATAAGCATAACGCTTACTCCATGAAGGGCGTTTTTCAGCCCATTTGAACTGTGGGTCATCCACAGGTCTCTTCGCTACTTTACTTAAAAAGCGGAAGAATGGATCCTGAGCAATTGCCAGCTCAGATACACGATTACCAAAGTTATACTTTCTCCGAAGATCGCCAGTATCTAAACTAGTACTTGTTCCAGGACCAAGACCATCTACATCTGACACAGTCAGATTTGACTCAGGCGTAATTACACTTAAAAAATCTTGTGCTGCCATTTTCAGGTCTCCTTTCCTAATTACCCTCTATCAACTGCCCTTTCGAGCCTTCAAGTAGGGTTATGAAAGTTCGCTAGCGATCTATATTAAAGACTCTCTAGCCAAACAAGTTATCTATATCACCGTCAGAATCTACGAGTGCATCGAATACAGAATCATCATAGTTCTTATCGGTCTTAGCGCTATTAGCGCCACTAGCACTTGTTGGTATGTCTCTAACTTTCTTCATCTGGGTAAGCATATCTTTCTTTGTGCTTCTAGCTACATTACTCTTGACTTGATCCTTATTCAAAAGAAGATGGATGTCATCTAGAGTAAGTTGACGTTTGCGGGCTTCAGTCATCATAACTTGAAAGTCTTCCTTAGACATGTTATTCTTTTTCATGAAGTCCGCTGCCTGCGCTACGCGCATTTTATTAGCCTGTGCACGCTGAATATTAGAGCGTTCTTTCGAGAGAACCTGATTGATTCTCTGTTGTACAACGCCATCAACTTGAGCAGTCACTAACTTGGAAGAATCTGACTCTGGATCCTCTAAATCATGAGGATTAAACTCAAAGTCTTCATCTAGTCCAAGATTCTCCTTTACGGATTTCTGTGGTGCTCCACCAGAACGAAGATAGTCGCGAACATGCTCAACTAAGCCAGTATCGCTCTTCATAGCATTGAGTACAGGTACAAAAGGCTTTAGAACGTTCAGTTCTTCACGCATGCGAAGAGCCTCACGACTAGAATCTTTGTATCTCTGTTCCCAATCTGTAACTTCGGAGTCCGGTGCCCTCTGTGGAGTTGCCTGCGGTGCAGGGTCACTAGTAGGCTTTGGAGTTACCTCGGCTTGTGATAAATTATCTTGTATAGCGCCATTGACAGTATCATCTAGCGCTTCAAAAAAGTTGTCCTCAGAACCAAAGACGGCACCTTCTGCTTCATCGTCTGTTGGGTTACCTATGTCAACATTCTCTTTTGTCATATTATCTCCCTGTTTTTACTTAGGTTATAAGTTACGAAGACTCATTATTGCTTTGCAAGTTATTTATTACACTTTGTATTTGAAGATCTAACTCCTTGGATTTAGTCTTCATCTCATCTTCAGAACGCTTCTTACGAGTACCAGCTTCATTCTCCATTGTACTTCTAAGAACCTTCTGTTTAGCCTGTGTAGCGAGATATTCTTTTTCTTCACGAGTTTCAACCTCGTTCTTCTTTTTGCTTATCTCCATTTGCGCTTGCATAACTTTACCCTTGATACCTGCTTGTACAAGCTGTCTCTCAAGAGTCTCTATCGTACCTTCCTTATCTTTTAAGGCCCCTTCCATTGACTGGACTTGACCCTGTAGCTGTGCATAAGTGCTCTTACGCTCAGCAATTCTTTCTTTATCTCTCAAATCTGTCTCCGATAAAACTGCTATGTCATCTATAATGCCTAACTGGAACATATCCTTTAACTCTGCTAGATATGCCCACCTATTTATTGGAAGAGTTGAACCAGCAATTATTCTTACATCGAACTTAGCCACCTCATAATCATTCCACTTTCCTATAGCCTCTCCTAGATCATTGTACATCGGCACATTAATCTGAACTTCTCTGTCTTCTTGCAGCGCGCTTGGCTGCACGACTCTGAACACTTTGTGAGCGGTGTAGACAGACTGAGAGAATTCTTTTATAACGGTACCAAGTTGACGCAACGCTGGTTCTATACAATTTTTCAGCCACTGCTTAACCCTCCTTGTTCCATATTCATCCATAGCAAGCATACCTCTATAAGTATCATGCTGTTGCCCAGTATCGCCCTGCATCGAGGAGTATATGCCTGCCAGGTACTCCATGTCATTTTTACCTTCCTGCACTATTTGAAAGAAGGCATTGCTTAGAGGAGCGGGTTGGACTGGCGTAGGGGGCGCTGCCCCAGGGCGAATGGGCAATAAAGCTCCAGGTGAACTTGAGTACTGTTCCCAATGACCAGTATCTATGGCACCTTCTTCATGCATCCATCTAAGTGAAGAGCCCAAAGATGCATTATGCACCATAATCTGGTGCGACTTATTTATCTCTCTCTGTTTACCTATAAGGGGTGATACAGCTGAGATTGGATATGGTGTACCGGTCCACTTAAAGTGAAAAGGTATTATTGGATATTCCTGTATAGTCTCTGGTAAAGTGATATTATAAAGCATCACATCGCCAGCTACACACAACTTAGCTATCCTATTACCAAAAAACCTTACTGCATCTTCTATAGTATTTTGAAACATAGCGTCTTCAGATAGAATCTTGTACTCTTTCTCTGTAACTACCTTGTTATCAACTATGGTAGTTTTAGATACAAGTTCATTCATCAACTGCTGATTTGCAGTTTGAAGTTGGTTTTGAACCATTTCAGTTTCTTTCTTAAGTTCCAACTCCATACGCTCTGGAAGCATCTCCCCAGACTCAACTGCCTGTTGCAGCTGTTGTTGTGTTTCTAAAAGTTTTACTTCCATCTCTTGAGACATTTCCTGCATCCTAGCATCAACCTGTTTCTTAATCTCTGCCATCTGTTCTTCGGTAGGAGGAATGCGATAGAATACATTCACATAAGGTATCTTTATCTTTTCATAGAGTTCAAAATACTCTAAGAGTTCATCATGCTCTGCTGTCTCTGGATCTATAGACTCAGAAGAAGTGATATCCTTATATGTAAAGTCTTTCTGTAGATTATCAGAAGCTTTCTCAGAATAGTTATAGTCAGACTGTTCATCTGAACTAGCTTTCTTTAACTTAGCCTTATAATCTGGATACAACTTATATAAGTGTGTTTTTGGTAATACCTTACGCACAAGTATAAAAGCAGCATCTCTAAAGAGTAGATCTCGTGCTTTTGGATCTACAAAGATATCAAAAGGTTCTGGTTGTTCAATTCTTACTTCTCCCATGCCTCTGTCTGCATCCGGATCTACTACCATATGCAGCCATCCTACAGATTTAGTAATAGCATCATTAATAGCATTAGCATATAAAGATGCCCCGTCTGACCCAGCCCATATATAATCAGCCATATCACTAAAGACTGCTGCTACATTAGTATCTGATCCGTCCACTGCCACAGCCTGCCATCTCGGACTATTAGCTGTAGCATAGAAGTTCAACATCTCTGTAACAGGAGTAATCCTATTAATAGTAAATGTAGGCATACCCTGATCTTCCAGGGCTTGAAACTCTTTCTGTGTTAACTGGTTATCATTAGCAAAATCGAAAGCCTTCTGGTTAGTCTGCTCCCATTTTATCCTAGAGGCTTGATTAGACCTTTGAAAGAGCTGTCGAACTCTATCTACTTGTTTTTTACCTGGTTTACTCATTGCATGCTTTCTTAGCGTCAGCTACGCTAGCTCCCGATTGTAGTTTAGATCTCAAACACGCACTAGTCTGTCTTTGTATATGAGATTCAGTATACTTTGGCTCAAATGGATCAGGATCAGGGTATGAAGCATCAGTCAAACCTCCAGACAAAGGAGAACTTCCACCATTACCATTACCATTCATCTGAGACGTTCCATGACCAGTAGTTCCTACTGCAGATGCACTCACTCCAGAAGGCCCTCCAGACTGTATTGGCCTAAGTCCCATAGATGTAGGTGCAGCACTCCTAGTAATATCTGTCTGTTTCTTCATACCATTACCACCAAGTTGTGCTGAAGCTACTGGAGGAGCGGGTTTGCTACCTGGTGCTCCAGCCGCACCCTTTCGCTTAGCTCCAAATGAACCGACTCTCCTTGATCTACCCCTTGCATTGCTTCTTCTAGTTCTTGACATTATATTCTCCTATCTTAAAATTATTCTGGTAATTCCCAGGTTGAGTCGCCATACTCATTATCTAATAACATAATTTCTCTACCATAATCTTCCCATTTTTGCTCATTTTCATTTAACCATCTTACGGCCAAATCATAGTCACTCATTCCTTTAAAATAATCTCTATCTGCGTTCGACATATTAGAAGTAAGATTCTCTCTTGTAGTAGAACTAAAAGTTCCAGATAAACCCTTTATACTTTCACCTAGATATAACCCAGAATCAGGATCGTCTAAAACATGTATTATCTCAGCTAAACCTCTTCTTCCTTGCTGCCAGGAAAGATACTCTAAAAACCCTTTATCCCTTATACCTATATTTTTTGCCTTTTCTATTATCCGTCCCTGACCCCATAAATCTCCAGAATCTCCTTCATTAGCCTTAGTTCTATCTAGTACCTCTTTACCGTAATAAAATGCTGCATCCTCCCTATCAATATCTGGGTACTCCAACTTGTCTCTTTTTGGACTTGTATATAAATATTCACTTTGCATTAAACCATAGTGCGTATCCGTTTCCTCACCTATATTCTTTCCAAAAGTAGATTCCATAAAAGCAGCTTTCATAAGATTGCGTCTATCGTAACCAGAGTAAGTAGCAGCCTCTGAAAGATGCCGATATACTTCTTCTCTATCTTTTCTTGCCGCCATACTTCCTTCTGTGGCCAGTCTTCAGTTCTTTACCCTTACGCTGGCTAGGTATCTTTTGTGTTAAGTGTTTTGTTGTTATTATATCCATTATGCTGTTACCCATGATTTTGCTCTGGTTTTATGTTTGTAGAAATCTCCATCCTTATTCTCCTTGATACCTTGCAGTGGGTAGGCATACTTACAAGCATAAGCAAGAGCATCAATAGTATCATCGTGACCCATCCTAGGTCCAAAAGTTATAACTTCTCTTTGAAGGTCATACATGTCTTTCTTAATGTGTACCGCACCCACTGAAAAGCGCTGCGCAAGGATTTCTTGGATCCTATCTCGCTTTGACATTCTATTACCTGGTTTTTCAGCAGCATACTTAATTGTGAAGTCGTTACGCCTACGCATTTCAGCCATAAGCGCTTGAAAGATTGGACGAGACATAGAAGTCTCTTCGATTGTAAAAAGGGAAGGATGATAGATGTTATTAAGCTCAAAGATGTGATCAACGATTCCCTTCTTATGATCTCCCGGGATACCGAGAACAGGGAGTGAACGCTTGCGTATATAGTTAATAACATATATATTATTATCAGGATCAACCCCGACAGTAAGTAGAACGCTGTAGTCAGAATCCCTACGAGCAGAATCTGTAGCGGGGTCAACACCAGCGAAAACATTAATCGGCTTAACGTCCCCTTCTGAGGTGTGTATGTACGATATTCCTGTTTCGTCATCATGGATAAAATCGCCCTCCCAATACTTGATGTGGTTTCTAGTAAATATTGCATCGTCCTCATTCTGCACTTCCATCATGTACTCTTGATAGAACTTCTGGGGTTGCCCAGAGTCTGTATAAAACTTTTTCTTTCTCTCCATCTCTTTGTGACCAAACCAACTTGGCCATAATGGGGTGCCATCCATTTGTAATGCCTTGTACGTAATCACTTTCCAACTAAAGCCTCTTCCCTCAGCCACTGCCCTATCATGGTTAACCAGGATATTGTTAATGAATGAATCAAAGTGAACGGGAGTACCATTAATACGAAGCCTACCCGAATGGGGCTCCAAAGCAGGAAAAACAACAGCCGTAACAAGGTTTGAGATTTTAGCCCTAGACTCAGGCGTAATGGTATTATTCTCATCTTCAAAATCGTCCAGTACGATAAGATCGTACCTTTTATGTAGTTTAGCTCCTCCACGTATACCTGAGAGATTTGATTTACTAATAAGCTTAGTGCCATTTTTAAGTTCAATATCATCCTCTGTCCATTTTCTCCCTTTTAAGTCCCCAAAATAATAACGTATCTTGTCATTATACTCTATATGATATTTAATATAATCAAGGTTCGGTACGCTGATTTTGCTACTAGCTGCAACCCACCCATAGAAGAGTGGTTCCTTAGTAAAACAAAAATCATGCATAATCGAACATTTAGTGAGTACAGTCTTACCATGGCCTCTAGGTAGAATGACTGCAAGTTCCCTAACTGATAAGTCATTGACTGCGTCCGCTACCTGGTAATGAAAGAATGGAGTCTCACTCCTTTGAAAGTCATCGGGCAAGAAGAGCTTACCAAATGCAATAAGGTCTGCCTGTGCAAGTTTAAGTTGTTCTTCTGCCTCTGAAACATTCCTTGTATTTATATTAGCCACTGCCCTCTATGACATAATGTTCCTTGGCTATGTCTATCATCTCTTGAAAATCTCCCCCATGCATTCCACCGGCTTGGTCCCCAATATAGTAGTAAAGTTCCTGCCATCTATCACTGAACCTTCCTTTACCTTTAGGTAATGCAGAAACTGCGTCCTCAGACCTCAGTTTCATTAATTCTGGGTTGAGCCAGTCTAGGTAGTTACGAAAAGACACCTTTTCCTTGTCTACATTCGGATCAAGCTCATACGCCTTCTTAAGGAGTAATTCAGCCCTATTGGCTGTTACCTTCTGTTCTTTAGGGTTCAAGTCCATGGAATACGGGGAGTAATTTATTGCGCCTCCAGTTATATTCTGATCTGGATCGGCTTGCTGCATATCGTCAAATGCTTCGTTATCTTGATACATCTTTTTTTACCTCTTCTAATTCAGGTCTCTGCGCTTCTTCTATCGCCTCAGGAGTAAACCCCTGAAATAAAGCTCCAGAAACTTGAGTAATTTTTACTTGATTCTTATCTTCAAGATCCAGGATATCTGAGAGTTTAAACAAAGCTCTCAACCTTACATCTTCTTTCTCGGAAGAATCTGCTGCGGTTTTTATACCCTCTAGTACAGACTTCTCATCTATACCTAGTTCTTCACATATAGGTTTTAATTCTTCTTTCATAGCACTTAGAACCCTTTCAGTTTTTACAAGTTTTGCTGACTTATGCTGAGCATACCTATGATTGTTAGTTGGGTATGCTTTTAAGTATGATTCTTCGGGGCTCATGCCAGATGCTAAAAACTTCACAAAGACCATTTCATATCGGGTTAGTTTGGTCCGGTCCAAGAGGATATCGTCTGGTCGTTTACCTCCACCTAATGTGTAGATATTGACCCTTCGGCTAGTGTCCATTTTCACTTTAGGGCTTGCGAGAAAAGTTCCCGTACATGTACCCACATATCCACTGACCTTGTTCCTACCGTATCTTTGTGTCATTCTCCCTTGTCTTAGCACCTGGATGATACAACCATCGTCTGCCCTGACCCAATCGCCTGCGCGACTACAGCGCCAGTCATCAACAGTTACGAGCCCAATTGGTGTTTCGTCTTCCGACTCAAAAACCTTATGCTCTATCCCATTTACTTTATAAGTCCTCATCAGCCTTCCTACTATAATATTTTTTATCTTCTCCCACGTACACTTCGTACCCCGCCTTCTGCTCACCTTCTAAGAGAAGGTCCCATGCTTCATGCTTTCTACCCTTCAGTATTTGACCAGTACCAGGGCATCTACTTGGCCAATGGCCTGTTGAATCAGCCTGTAATCCACAATCTATAGCTGCCTCATAATCATAGTCCTCCCCTTCAGGGTCAAAGCTACTTAGCTGTGGTTTCAGGGGCTTGAATAGAAAGTCTAGTAGACCTGGCATTATTTACTCCTTGTTGTCCAGCATTAAAGCCGGCATTAAATGCTTTTCTCATTTCCTCTAGGCAAGGCTTCTTCTTACTTGCCTTCCTTATATTTCGTATTTGGATACCTGTAATATACAGAGCCAGTCTCCTCTCCATGAATACGAGCACCTTTAGTGCTATGTTTCTCATCCACCGGATGAGGTTTACCACTATACGGTCAAGTATGGTAAGCTTTGCCTGGTTTTTTCATGGTTTTTTATCCTTATTATATGGGAGCCAGTTATTAAGCTTCTCCTTACGCTTATTACATCCTTCACATGGCTTAACACCAGTGAAGCCAGCAATAAGTCTAGCAAGAGTATCTCCAACTCCCTTATCTAAACTTTTATTATCACAGTCTTTACAAGACACTTTATCTCCCTATATTATTATCTGGATTTAGTTCTGGAGGGTTTAATTTCCGTTTACCACCTTTGACACAGTCAAAGGTATGAGGGTTTTACGCTTCAGCTATATCTTTCATTAACTCTATAGCCTCTTCCGAAGTTATACCTTCCCAGTCAGTTACCTCTACAGAACCATAAGTAAGAGTCTTAGCTACATCTTCTTGAACTTCTTCAGAGATATACTCTATCTCTTCTGTTTCATCATCATAAGCAATGGTAAGTATGTAAACTTTCATGTAAGGCTCCTTTCTAAGTCATTCTTGACTAACTAGTAATAATTTATTAGTTTTATGTAATATGAAGCAAGAACTTTCTTCAAGCGTAAGTACCTGGTTTTTATAGACTTAACAAATACAGACCAGCGAGTCGGTATCTCAGCATCAGATCCAGAGTTATACTTGTCATGCATGAACTTAGTGAAGGCCTCTGAGTCCTTATTCATCTCCATGTAGTCTGAGAGTACTTGAGAGAAGTCATATACAGCTTTCTGGTTATTCTGTATCTGCAATGATATCTGATCTAGATAATTGTATATCTCTTTGTTTGTTGGAACTCTCTTTGTCTTTCTCTTCATATTCTGTCTCCCTATAGTGTTTATGGTCTACCTCACAATAGTCAGGGCAAGTGTACCCAGCCATTGGATGCTCATCTAAATAGTCCCCTAATTTTACTAAACCTAGATAGAATAAACCTAGGGCTATATTTAGTAAGGTTTCTTGTCCTTTATCTTCTGACCAATAGTAAACGCCCATGCTGCCATATTCACTGCACCTAAGGGGAGTAACAGATAAGAAGAGCCAATAAAGTAATAATAAAAGTTTAAGAACCCTACTAATAGGTTGAACCATCTTACCGCCTGAAAAATGTCGTTTCTTGTTATCATGTCCATAATATAAGCATAATATAGTCTATTAAGCAAGGCGTTTATGTGACCTCAGACATACTTCTAGAAAAACTTTTAAAAATTATAGCATTTTAGTGTATGGTGTTTCAGTCAAGGTACACCCCTATTGGGTGTTTTTTCGTTATCTCGATTAGGTTATTTTTGATTTGATATTTTAGTTATTCTTTAGACTAGTCTTTTTCTAGTTTATTAATCTTTTAACATACAAGGAGAAACATATGGCATCAAGCCGTGATATATATTCTGCCACCAGATCTATCCGTCAGACACAGGATCTAGAGATTGGTGATAAATCTCGTACTGCACTAGAAGCTACAATGGTAGCCAATGCTGCGGCTGGACGAGTAAATGAAGCTGCTGTTATAATGCAGATGTTAGGCCGGACCCAGAAGGAGCTGGCACTGGATGAAGTAATCAAGTCATTGAACATTGTGACTGATACTATTGCTAACCAACCACAAACTCAACCTCAGGAGATAGACTATGACAAGCTAGCAGAAGCAATTAGTAAGCGTCAGACTCATTGACGTGCACCGGGATAAAGGAGAGAGGGAAACCCTTAAGTGGAGCATCCTCTCTTCACATCCTATTAGTATAACTAGTATATAAACACTATGATTGTACTGACTCTATGATACCTTATACATTTACTAGTGGTTACATTGATGATATAATACTATTCTAACTATATATATATGCATATTAACTGATACATATTATAACATATAACTGTATTTACTCTATGAGACACTAGTAATAATTTATAACTCAGCATATTGCTTGTGAAGTGAATCTGCACAGTATTTGACCTTTGCTTATACTGGGACAGGTGCGAACAGAGGTAGGAGCAAAGTACACGCTAGTCCTCTGGTATGCTGACAATATTCTATAGATGCCATTATTATGGTATCAGTCATACTATCTGAACTGGTCAACTGCTGAAGATACATCACGTGTTAACTCACAAAATGGTGTATTGTCACTGGCAATGTAAACACTAGGATACTATGCTTTAAACAGAGCTAAGGGAGAGATATCCCATCAATGTCTCTCCTAATAGCTAAATACTTATAATTGCTAGTTAGTCAAGGAATTATATCGGGAATAGTGCACAAAATCTAGAGAGCCTGGTATAACTTAGACTGCCATTGTAGATATGTATGTATCGCAATACTCTGATCAGGGGACTAGCAATAATTTAGAGACTCGCAAGCAATCCATGAACAAGCGTTTGCCTAGGTTGGGATCTGGCGCTGCTTAAAGGTCTCTAATAATTTGACCAAACAAGTAATGCTAATGTTATTAACTTAGTTTGATGTTAGGTGGGGTCACCAAAAGGGAGGCAAGATTAGCTAGTCTCGTTCACCGAAGCCAGGGTTGCAACGCATATAAAGATAGTAATACTAGCCATAGCCAAGCATGATGGAGTGCTAGAGATCTGAAGCCTGGATAGCAAGCTAATAGTTTGGTCTACTTTAGCGGGGAATTGTAAAGGTTGCATACTGGGTTCATATCCCAGAGGTAGTGGGTTCGATTCCCATCCCCGCAACTATGAGAGAGAGTAAAGGAAGGGTCAAGCCATAGGTTCAAACCTGGAGATGTAACGAACGCATCAAGACACAGACTTCATACTCTGTAGGATATTGACGACTCTCTTATTAATTTAACTAATAGAGGATAAATATGTATAAATGGTTATTCAGTACACAAGAGCGTGAGCCAGCACCTTTTATTGCGGTATACGCTATGAATATAGTCCTGTCAACTGGGATAGCAATATTTGTCTATCTCTTAATGAGTCAC
>Ga0255048_10000962_pt1 | contig 21104 bp, 37 predicted proteins | sample JV7_2_2_MG_FD_183619 | JGI IMG/M metagenome (GOLD analysis project Ga0255048, IMG submission 183619) | Seawater microbial communities from Jervis Inlet, British Columbia, Canada - JV7_2_2 | ecosystem: Environmental > Aquatic > Marine > Inlet | place: Canada: British Columbia | collected 2016-10-06
AATATTTGATTGTCTCTTTAGTATCAACTTCAAAAGTAACCACACCTTCAGAGGTGATAGGATTTTTAAGAATAACTTTATCCGCTGCAATTTGTGCATGTTCTTGTATTGTTTTACTTTCCATTATTGACTCCTAATATATTAAATTTGTTATAAAAAAGCCCCAGCACAAACAAGTGTACTAGGGCTTCTACAGAGACAAAACAGACACAATGGTGTCCATACATCTCAAAATGTGCCCACTATGGACACTATAATAGCCATCTTGATACAAGGAAGGAGAGAGGAGAGAGAGGAAACCTTGTACGGATGATCTTATTATTCTTAACAGTTAATACTCTTTAAAAACAGCATAACCTTTTTCTACTAAATCTGTACTAACATCAAGTCCATCTAAATAAATATCAGCTATTAACCTTCCATATTTACCAGTCTTATCTTTAAATGTCTGTACAACAACTTCTTTACCCAGTATCATACCACTTAGGTAATGCTCTGATTCTAATCCAAAAGGTCTTTCTTCGCCTCTAATCTCAGGAGCATCTATTCCAGCAAGTCTTACTTTTACTTTATGTTTCCATATACCTAAACCTAAGTCGATTGAGAGTGTTACTGTGTCTCCGTCATAAACATCTGTGACTAGTGCTTTGTAAACGTATAGTTCTACTTGTTCCATTTGAATTACTTTAATCCTTATAAAAAGAAAACATCATAACCATTCCCGAGGGAGAATAATAAAACTTCCTCGCAAGATCTAATTTATAGAAGGATGCACTTCTTTGGTTCTATTATCTTTGTTTGCTATGATGTTAAAAAAGAACCTCTCCGTTAACCTTCTAAGAGGAAGAGGCCGTGTTAAATGGCACGCCGAGTAGAAGTTGAATCTACAACATACGCTTTTGGAGAACGCTGCTCTACCGTTGGGAATTATAAAAATGTACTAACAGTATCCAAATTAAAACTAAAAAGTTAAACTCTTTTACCTGTCGCAGATGATCGAGTAGTACGCCCCAGCATCGCCTATTTATTTAATATACATTAATCTTATAACAATGTCAACCTTTCAGGCATAAAAAAGCCACCGACCTATTGTAATTAAACACTAGATCATTGGTGGCTTAGTAGAACCCTGAATAAGTTAACATGTGCACCAAGTTTCACCTTGATAACATATTTTAACTTATCCTAAGGAACAATACAATGTTAAATGAACTAAATTGGTACATAATAGTAACCTTACAGGGATAGGGTTATTAGTTTAAGTATCAATAGTTTTTAATCTACAGCTTTCAATGAGACCAAAGGAGCTGAGTCACTAATTTCAGGAGTTTCAGTTTTAGTAGATTTACTATCCACTGTTTCTTTCTCTCCTTCCATAAATTTGACAGCTTCTTCAATACACCACTTCGCCGCACCAACTTTATCTTTAATACCAGCGTTTTTCTCTTCACCTGTAGCAACTTTATAAATTGTATCATAAAGCTTTTCTAGGTTATCAGCACACTTAGCACCAAATTTCTTATATTGCTCATCGACTTTAGCTCTGATAGCCAATGTGCAAGTTGCGTCCGTTTTAGGTGGTCTTCCAGCTTTTCTTTTTATGTCACTCAAAATTAAATCCTCCTTGAGATCCAGACATGTCTATTAATATACCTGTAACATTCTCACAATCCCACTGGTAAGTGCTTGTGTAAGATTTAGGAGTGGATGCATCTCTGCATCGAGGGCAAATATCGTTCTCTTTTCTATCTACATTATAAGATGTCGTTGAGAAGAAACTCCCACACATACATTGAGGCATAGGCTTTAGTAACTCCGTACTTTATTATTATTGTTATAATATTATCATAATACTGTTACTCTCTATATTACCTCAATTATGGGTCAGTGTCAAATCATAGGTAAATCATCACTCCATTCATCAATAGAGGATGAATCATGCTGTAACCCATTAACAGTGATATCCTTTTTATCCTCTTCAAGTTGAATAGCTAATTTCTCTTCTAACCACTCTAATGCTTCATGGTCAACTAAGATATCAGACTCTTTAATCTCACGAGTAAGGTAGATACCCTTTAGTTCCTTAACACGGCTTAGGGCTACATATAAGAGTGCTGGGGCGAAAGGAAGACCTTGCCCTAAGTCTACTACTGATTCATTTAAAGTCTGTCCTTGGCTTCTGTTGATCGTCAGAGCGGTACACGGTTTCAATGGTATCTGTTTGAAAGTACCTGAAACTTCTGTATCTAGTTCTTCTTCTCCATCTTCATCATCCTTCATTACATAATCAACAGTCTCCCATTCAGCTTGTGATATTAGGACTTCGTTGATAGTGTCATCAAGTCTTACCCAAACACCTTCATCTGCCATATGAGTCACCACTCCAGTAGATCCATTGACATACTCACCATCACGATCATTACGTAATATGATAACTTTAAGTCCATCTTTCAAAGATAGTTCCATGTCAGTTGGTATATCTTTAACTTTAAAATCACCATAACGTTCAGCCGAATACACTCTTATAGGATTAGGATTCTTATCAAACACAACCTTATTATATTCTGCCACTTTTCTATTAGTAGGCGTCAGGGTAACTTTATCAGTAGGAACTTTACCTCCATGGTAACAGTGCTTATTAAAGTATTTGATGGCATCCTTAACATCTTTATCTAAGGATGTGAAATAACCTCCATTAGGAAGTTTAATACGTTTACTTTTACCCCTACGGATATGCCCTAACATCTTCCGTAATTCTTCCTCACTTTGCCTCTCATTCTTAGTTAGTTCTACAAACTTAAAATCCATTTGTTCAAACTGGCGCATCTTAAAGAACTTAGTAGTTTTATAAGATTTCTTAGCTAGTTCTTTCTCCTTATCACCCATAACGGCACCAAGCTGGCCTAAATCACCAAACATAATAACTTGGATCTTATAGTCCTTAGTAAACCGACCTACAGCTTTCTCGAAGTGTTTAATTCGTTGAGAAAGAGCATACATACTACCTGCCGTCAGCATTCCTACTTCATCAATAACAATACGACGAACTGTACCTTTGGCGAACAATTTAGCCACCCTATCACTAATTTTAGAAAGAGAACCCCTTGTTGGGTGAACAGTAGGTAAACATAAGGCACTATGCAAAGTAGATCCTCCTATATCTGCTGCACTTCGACCTGTGGTAGATGTAAACAATGTCTCATGTCCGTACAACTCCCTCAGTCTATTGATGATAAAACTCTTACCAACACCAGCAACCCCAGCTACAAAAAGGTTATTATACTCTAAAATCTCATCCCATACCTTCTGCTGTCCTACATTAAACTCTAGTCTCTTACTCATATTTCTCCTCTCACTTTAATGTTGCATTACACTTACTTGACCACTAAGGATACCATGGTATTGCATAACAAGAAAGGTCTCTAAATCCTCTTCTTCCATACCATCCATATCTTCTAAGCTTATCTCTAAATTAACCGTCTCATGCTCTTGTAAGAACAGTAATTGGAATCTCACATAATCATCTCCTGTGAATTCCACATAACTACCTAATTCCTTAGCTCCTATCTTATCACATATATTCCTTAAGGTTATAAAATATCTAGTTACACTATTATGCATTGTATCTCCTTTCTTCTTATAGTTATTAGTAAGGTTACTACATGTAAAATAAATGTCAATAATTATTTGACAAGTTCTTCCTGGTTTTGTATTATTCGAAGTGTACAATATATTCATTAATAAACCAAGAGGAATACAAAATGAACACTAAAAGAACATCTGCTTTACTTGTCGTCTTGATTATAACATGCTTATCCTTTAATTCTTATACGGCTGAAGCCGCAGAAGGGTATACCTACCATACACCTGTACTACAACCTTATATTGAATACGGAAGAACTACAGTTAACTCACACAACTCTCATGCAGGTTATGGGATTGTATACAAATCTAAGTGGGATGTCAACATTAGTACAACTGGACAAGGGAATACTAAGAATGGGCACCAAGAACCTAAAGTGTTCTACTCATTATCAAGGATATTTGATTCAAAGGTTGACTTCTTATCTAAGGATGTTAAACTGCGACTTGGTTTAGCTAAGACTAAAGGTGTTAATCTGATAGGAGATCATAACTTTAAACTAGGGATTATCTTAGCAGGGGAGGTTGCTGAGTTGGAAATATTCCATTATAGTAGTGGTGGTGTATATAAACCTAATACAGGTGTTGATGGAGTTAAGCTGAGAATTAATTTATAGAGAGGAATTAATATGGTTACAGAATTGAAGGTTGAGGTTAAGTATAAACTTATTGATAAGGAAGGGTATTGTAACGGTTGTGATATTACCAATTCACTGTTTGATTATCATTTTGAAGATGACATAGTAATACTTGACCATATAGACAGAGATGGTGATGGAATAAAGGATGGATACGTTATTATTGATATGTCCTTAAATGAAGGTAGGTTTTTCGAAGAAGTATTCGAAGAACAAGAATCCCCTGTTATAGGAAACTGGGATGGAAATTCTCCTATTGAAATGGGTCACAGACTTCTATATAACGGTAACTTAAGACAAGTAGTTTATAAAGATCCTGATAATGTTGTATGCCTTGCTGACATGGACGGAAAGTATACTACTTGCACAAGCGAGACATGTTCTAAGTTTTCGCCTATTGATGGGACTGTTAGGGATAAGAAGGATATTATTTTAGAGAAGTTTGAGGACTATCTAAGCACACAGGATATACCAGAGTACCAATCTTTAATGGAAAGTCTAGCATTAGTATTACACGAGGTACTTATTGATGATATTTAATATGAACCAAGGACAACAACTGAATATTACCTTAAAAGGTGTGACTGTTGAGAAGATGGATATTTTCATTGATAGGATTATTAAGGAACAAGGTTATACCTTACATATGTTAGGTCAATATATCCACAATACATTGCAAGCAAGGACACATCCTAATTTAGTAGAAGAAGAAGCTTATAAACATATACTTAGACGAATTACACAACGACATAAACAACAGGAGAATGGATAATGATTGAGAAATTAGAAGCTGGTAAGACTTACAGGTTGATTGATGAACAAGGTTTTATTGTCGAAGATGATGGTAATTTGGGAATAATAAATGACTACTTCTCAGATGGTGAAATTTTAGTCGATGAGGTTATAGGGTATGTTGGTTATACAGATGGTACATGTGTTATTACCTATGATGAGTATAAGTACTTCGAGGAAGTTGTAACAGAGGATATTACAACAGAAGAGGAACCTCCTTCAGTTTCAGAACCAACTCAAAACGCAATCGATAGGCAAGTAGGAGGTAGTCACTACACTGACCAGAAAATGCAACCTATTGAGCTAGCTTATAAACTTAACGCAACTCCAGCTTTCTGTAAAGTGGCTAAATATTGCTCACGGGTTAAAGATGATATGAATCAGCAAATTGATAAAGCTGTACATTGCGTTGAATTAGATAAAGCTTTAAAAGATCCAAGAAGTTATCCCAAAATTGAACTTAGTCTTACATTAGATTTGATTAAGGAATTCACAGAGTCATACTCACTTCGATATGCACTGTTTAACCTGTACATTGAAAACTACAACCTATGCTTTGATGACCTAGAGGCATTCCGTAATGAAAAACATAGTAGTTGATGTAGACCTTACCGTAGTGGATACAGATTTAGCTTGGATGAAGTACTTACAAACCTTATACCAAAATCATTACGGTAGGGTGAAAAATGTAACATTAGGTGATAAATGGAATTATGATTTAGGTTCATATTTCCCTGAACTTGGTAGTAAAGTTTATGACTTTTGGGATCAAGATGACTTGTACAATGAGTTAGTACCAAAGACGAAATCTGTAGAGGTTTTACAGGAGTTATACGCTTCAGGTGAATGGAATATCTTCTTTGCATCTTACTGTAAGAAAGGTCATTTCGGTAACAAGTATGATTGGTGTAAGAAGAATTTCCCTTTCATGAAAGCATTCTTTGCTACAAAAGAGAAAGAGTTTATTAAAGCTGATGTTTTTGTTGATGATAGGAATAATATGTTGAATAATAGAGGCTTCGAAGATAAAGATTGTATGTTGATTAAGATGAAGTCTCCTTATACTCAATGTGAGATTGAACTGCATAGTCATATTATTCAGGTTAATAATTGGAAAGCTATTGAGGGTATTTTATTATGATTGATTGGCAAGAAGTTAATATAGATGACCTTAATATCTTCCTCAGAGACCGTAATTATGAAAGTATAAGTTTCTGTGCTGCAGATGCAACAGGTATTTACGAAAATGGTAATATGATAGCCAAGATAAGTTGGCGAATGTTTGATGATCCAGAAAGATATTTCATAGCCAAAGAACCAATCAATGTCGAAAAAGAAACACAACCTGTAAAAAACATAAGTACAAATAATAACACTTACGATCCTTCTAAAGTCACAGTAAATTGGGGAGATATAGACTTAACAGAAGGATGGGCAGATGATACATTCCTTACTGTATCTGGAGAAAGGTCAAAATCTTATGTAACTTGGACAGATAAAGAAGGTTCTCATACAGAAGTAGTAGATTCTTATCAAGTAGTAGATGAAAAATTAATTATCAAAATAAAAGGAAAGAAACAATGAATAAAGATTTAAACGAACTATCAAAAGAAATCCATGCATACAATGTAGAAGCAGGTTGGTGGACTGAAGGAATATGTATCTATTCAAAACTTCAATTAATATCAACTGAGATTGCAGAAGCCACTGAAGGTGAACGTAAGAATCTTATGGATGATAAATTACCTGAACGTAGAATGGGAGAGGTTGAGCTAGCTGATGCTTTGATTCGTACTCTTGATTTTGGGGGAAGATTTGATTTAACGGTTTGGGGTAATGAAATTCCTTCTTTTATCTATGAATTTTTCTACTATGCAATGGAAAGTAAGAGTGTAGGTCATATGCATATGTTATTGACTGAGTATGTAGCTGATCTGTATAAAGGTTGCCGGGAAGCGTTCCAACCTCAAAGTAAAAATAATAATAGAAAAGAACAGATAGAAAAACACATGGATTTAGAATACAATACTCTAGTTTATTCAATCATCCACGTAGCAGAACTAAACAATTATGACATCTGGAGTGCTATGGAAGAGAAACGTGAGTTCAATAAAACTCGTTCTGATCATTCAAAAGAAAGTCGTGCAAGTGAAGGTGGGAAGGTATGGTAGAGCTTAAAGAGTATAAAGGTTACAAATCAACGGTAGAGTTTAATGATGGTATGTTTAGAGGAGAAATCTCTCCTATGTTCAGATTTGAAGCGTTCAATAAGTATGACACTCAACTTGCATTCGAACATACGGTAGATCGTCATATTAAATTTTGTCAATCAAAGGTAATTTTGAATGAAAACAAGAATTAAGGAAATAGAGTATTCCTACGGAACAGGGTATGTAGCACAGTACCGTAGGGTTTTCTGGTGGAATATACCTTGGAAGTATGGATCAGATATGTACTATAACTTTGGAACAAAAGAAGAAGCTGAACAAGAAGTACTTAGGTTCAGGAAATTAAAAGAGAAAGGAAAGGTGAAATATCATTATGAAGAAACCTAAATATGACTAGACTTATGTAACCGTTGGTGTATACTTCTTGCAACTTAACTAAATTACTTGAGGATTATCTTAATGAGGACTTTATCTTTCAGATCTTTTAAAGAAAAATATAAAAACTTGACAGTAGAGGAAGCTAAGGCTAAACTTGAGTACTTTAAAACTCTCCTTAATCCACCTTCCAATCAGAAAATTAAGTTTATCCAAGATATTATCGATTATAAAGATATTAGGGATTCATCTGAAAGTAATGAAAAAGAGGTTAAACAAGAAGTTAAAGAGAAGCCATTTCAAGTATTAGTTGCAGAGAAGTATATTCAACTTTATAAAAGTGCCATGAAGAGGAATAAAGAGTTTAACTTAGACGTAAGGGATGTAGGGATATTGCTGAGAAAGAAGAAGTGTTTTTATACAGATATCCATTTTGAAAGTACACCTAATAATCATAGAACAATTGATAGAGTGGATAATACCAAAGGTTATGTAAAAGGTAATGTTGTAGCAGCCACTCACTTTGCAAATCAATATAAGAATGATATGTTTGAGAGACCATCTAATGAATTAGATGTAAATATAAAGCACTTATATAATATAGTAAGTAAAGTAGAAGAATTTACAAAAGGAGAATAATTATGAGTAAGGCATTTATTGCAAGTATTACAGAAGTAACGCCTATTTTAATTAAAGGTGTAGAGGCAGATAATATTCAATTAGCTACAGTACTTGGAGAGGGCGTTGTAGTTAGTAAAGCTTGGAGTGTTGGTACAGTGGGTGTATTCTTTCCACCAGACACTCAGTTATCAGAAGATTATTGCTGGTATAACAACTTATTCCGTGATAAAGCTAACAACAATGATACCTCAAAAGCAGGCTTCTTTGAACCAAGTCGTCGTGTACGTTGTCAGCCATTTTGTGGGGCTAAGTCGGAAGGATTCTTTGCAGGTTTGGAATCTTTAAACTACACTGGTATTAATATAAAGGAGGACTTAAAAGAAGGTGATTCCTTTGACGTAATTAATGGTCATAGTATTTGTAAGAAGTATTTAAACGAGAAAACTATCAAAGCTTTAAAGAATAAGCAAAACAATGGTAAAAAAGTGAAGAAAGTCTCCACTCCTCTGTTTAGTACACATACTGATACTGATAACTTTAATTATTATGCTGGTAATATTAAAGAAGGAATGTTATTAAGTTTCCATGCTAAGCTTCACGGAACTAGCTTTCGGGTTACCCATACTAAAGTTGTTGAAAATCCTACAGGATGGAAAGGGAGTATTAATAGCTTCTTCTCAGGTAAAGATATATTCAAGAAGAAGGAGCATTGGGAATATGTAGCAGGTTCACGACGTGTAACTCTTTTCCAAGATAAACATAAAGAGAAAGAAGGTTACCATGGATCAGAAGCATTCCGATTCGAAGTGTTAGATACTTTCAAAGGTCATCTTGATAAAGGAATGACTGTATATGGTGAGATTTGTGGTTATGTGAATGGCAAGCCTATTATGGGAACTCATGGAACTAAGGCACTTAAAGATAAAGCATTCACTAAGAAATATGGTGACAGTATTACCTACACTTATGGATGTAAAGAAACAGAGTATCGTTTTCATGTATACCGTGTATCTAATACAACTGAAGAAGGTAATGAATATGACCTGACAGATGCACAGGTTATGAAATGGTGTGAGGTTCACGGGTTCTTACCGCCTCATGAAGTTTATCCGCCAATGATCTATGATGGTAACCTTGATAAACTTAAAGAGCTTGTGACGGAGATTACAGAGCGTCCTGAGGTACTATGCGAGGATTATATTGACCCAACTCATATTAGTGAAGGTATTATCATTCGATGTGATCGTGGTGATATTAAGCCTAAGTTCTTTAAGTCAAAGAGTTATCCTTTTAAAGTATTAGAAGGGATTGTTAAAGAGAAAGAAGTTGATGTAGAGGATGCAAGTTAATGAGGGATTTAGTGATAGAAAAGTATTCTGACTTAATCAATATATCAGTCGAACCATTACGTCGGGTATCTGAGAAGTGGGCTGATGATCACATTGAAAAAAAGAGTAAATGAGATGACGAAACTAACAGATAAAGAATTACTAGATGAGTTTGTAACTAGTTTAATTCTTAGTTCACCTTAATATTAAATAAAAGAGAGAGGAAAATTAATGAAAAGTTTAGTAGTTTATAAAGTAGATAAAGATTTCACAGGATTACAAGAGTTATCTGAAAGTTATTTACACAATAATTTTATGTTCAAACCGTGTCAAGGTGCTCAAGCAAGTTCTGTTGGCCTTGAATATACAGTCTTCGATGAACTTCGGAGTTATCAAAATGGTCTATACTTCTTCAATGTACGTACTCAGAAGAAGAGTCCACATAAAGCAACTATCAATTCTCTAGTGGATGAGAAAGTTCGGGATATAACTAATACCCAATTACGTAAAGTACCAAAGCAAGAGTTGCAGAATATTAAAGATGATGCATATATGGAGGTCTTACTCAAGACTGTACCTGACGCACCTAAAGATTTTACAGTATTCTTTGACAGTATTAGCAGTTTGCTATTCGTAGAGGCACCTAATTACAATAAAGGTCGGGATATTATTGGAATCTTAGCGGATGCATGTGGTGGAACGTTACCATTAGTTTCTGTAACACCACCTGATGATATTGAGACTAAATTAAAACTAATGGTGATGGGTGATACTCAAGATCCTTTTACCCTAGGTTCCTACGTTGGTATGGAAGATGAACAAGGTCGTAAGATTACTTTCGCTAATGGGTCATTGTACCAATCTAATGCAGAATATCACCTTGATACAGGTGCAACGGTAGATACAGTTGAATTAGATTTTGACGGAAGTTTTGTATTTCGTTTGAAGACAACATTAGAATATCCTTCAATTAAGTTCTCAAAGGAGTTTGCTAATTCTGCAGAAGGTGATGAGAAAGCTACAATGCTTATGAAGTCAAATGAGATTATTAAAATGATCCGAGATATGGATGGAGTATTGGTATGAATTACCTATGGAACGTGGTAGTTGATGATGAAGAATTGACAAAGCTTGTTAAAAGTCATACTCACATCACAACATTGATATCAATCCAAGGGATAGGTCATTATGACAAGGATTTAGCGGTATCATTAGTTGATTTAGAAGAACTAATTAATGATCGTTATAAACAATTAAAATCAAGAGAGGTTGATTCACATTATGTCTAAATTTTCAAGTAAAGGTACTTGTATTGCACCTGTATCCTTTAGAGATTTAAGTCCTAATAAATATTTCCAAGCACTTCAAATTACTGACATTGCATCAGTAACTGACGAAAACACTGTTTTTGTCTGGGACTTTGATGGAGTCCCTTTTAAAGAAGCATCTAAAGTAGAAGATGATTATATTAAGGTTAAGTTAAAGTCTTCAGGAGAAACATGGGAACTTAAGAATAAAACAGAGTTCAAAGGGGCTACTAAAGTAGTATCTGCTAACTCATGGTTAGGTATTAAGAACTTAGAAAGAGAAAGTAAGAAACTGGAACCATGGACATTAGAAGACTTCGACGTCAGTAAACATAAGCGAATGAAGTTTGAGAAGTGTTATCAAGATGTAGTTGATTCCATGGAAAATTATATTGATATGGTAAGAAATCAATGGGAGGTTAAGAATTTCCTGTTTGTACTAGGAAAAGGGGATTGTTTCAGGAATGACCTTCCTTTACCTGTTCCGTATAAAGATCGTAACGATGAACGTCCTATGTTACTTAAGGAAGCTCGTGAGTATATGCTTGCTAAGGATAACTCAGAAGAAGCTAAGGAAGGTTTCGAAACTGATGATGTAGTTGAGTGGTACGGTGCTACAGGTTATGCAGATTACCTTAAGACTAAGATATTCTCTTATGTAGTTATTAGTGAAGATAAAGATAGTGGAGGAAATCCTAAACTTTGGATTAATTACCGAAGAGAAGGTATTACTTTTGTACAGCCACAAGCTGTTTTAATCGAAACTAGTTCTGTAAACACAGGTCACTTAGAATTAGTTCGAATGTCCAACAGCACACAGGTAAAAGGGACTGGTTTAAAGTGGATCATGGCTCAAGCATTTGGAATAGGAGATAGTGCAGATAATTATCATCCTTATAACAAATTCCCTGCTGATATTAAGAAGAATATTAAGTATGGTCAAAAGCAGTTTTACTTAGACTTCATTAATCTTGAAACACAGACTGAGGTTGTACAAAAGGCCGTTGACTTAATGTACGAGTGGTTCCCTAAAGGTATTAAATACACTGATCATAAAGGTAATGATTTAGATGTAGATACTTTAACTTGGATGGATACTTGTTTTAAGGTTGCGTTTATGACCAGAAGTCCTAAAGAGAACTTAACCCTTGAGAGAATGTTAAAAGCTTTCAGGGTAGATTATGCAAAGATTGTTGGTAATAATGTAGAGAAAGTTATTCCATTTAAAGAGGATAAAGAACTTCGGGAAGTTATTAAACAATTAAGTAATAAATTGGAAGTGTTAATTGACTCACCTTATAAAAAGACTGATAAGAAGGATTTATTATTAGACCACATTAGTAATAACAAAACTTCGTTAGTTGATTTAAAAGATTCACTAGAGACTATATTCTTCAAAGAGGAATAATTATGATATTATCAGATAAATATAAGATTGAAGAGACAACTTTAAACTTAACATTGTATGAGCATAAGCTTGTAACAGCCCCTAAGACTAAAGAGACTAGTATGAAGTGGGTAATTGTTGGTTATTACTCACCCACTTGGCAAGGTCGTAGTCAAGTGTATAACCGAGTCTTAGGGCGTGAGATTTCTAAAGAGGAGAATCAAGATCTTAAGAAAATCTTAGAAATTGTTAAACTTGTAAGTGAAGGGATTTCTTCAGGGGAGATTACTTACTCCCTTTGACATCTCTAAAAGTAAGTGCTATTATTGAGGTACTTTACTGATAGCGAGGATGTTATGTTAAAAATGTTATTAATTTGTGTTATGTTTATATCTTTCTGTGATAAAGGGTATTCCTTTGAGAGTTGCCCAACTTTCACCAAAGAACAAGAAGGTATATTAAAATTAGCATACAACAAAGGACTTCCACAAAACTTAGGTTACTCCTTAGCAGGAATTGTGTGGCAAGAGTCATTTGTCGGGGATATGGTGATTACTAATAACACAGATGGAGGCAATAACTCTTTTGGTATAACACATATTGAAGTGAAGACAGCGAAATGGTTACTTGGGATGGAAGGTGAAGAGTTTAAGTGGAAGTTCAAGGCATATATTATACCTAGATTGCAAAATGATCATGAATTTGCATTAGATGTGGCACTTATGAAACTTCACACGCTTCGTCGCCTTCCTTGGGAATTACAAATAGAACGGTACAATGGTATCAATCCAGAATACCGAGAGACGGTTAAACGTAAGATAATGGTATTGATGGATTGTTATACCTTTGAACCACTTTACATAGATTGTGTATTAGAAGGTAAAGCATGGCTGGAAGAAGAAGAGTTATCGCTAAAAGAACAAAGAAAGATAAACGAAATGGTGTTAAACGGGAATATTACAACGTACCTGATGAGATAGACTTACAAATACTGGAAGAAGTTATAGCAAAACTAGTTAAAAGTTTAGATGATAAAGGAAGACCAAAAGAAATAACGGACACTTTTATACTTAATCTATATAGGTCTGCAGTGAGGGAAAAGTGGATGCATTGTGATGCTAAGTTAGCATTTCTTAATAGTCAGTTAGTTCCTGATGAGGATATTAACTCTAGGAGACGATTTAAGGTACAATGTAATATTTGTAAAGATTGGTTTGCTAAAGGGGCAGTGGATGTGGATCACTTAGTTGGTAATAACTCACTGACTAGTTTAGATCAGATACGTGAATGGACAGAGAAAATCTTATATGTAGGTAGAGATGATTTACAAATCTTATGTACTGAGGGTTGTCATCCAATTAAAACGTTATCGGAGTCTCATGGTATAACTTTTAAGGAGGCGGAAGTACTTAAGAGAGTCATAGCTTGGGAAAAAGAGAAGATAGACCATAAAGAGTTTCTTATTGATAAAGGTTTTACAGAGAAAGAAGTATCTAATAAAACTAAAAGAAGAGAAGCATATATAGTATTTTTTGGGAGATTAAATGAAAACTGAAGAAGAACAATGGGCTTTTGCAAAGATGATGACAGATTCTTTTGAAATACAAGAGCGTCTGGGTTTAACTCGCATTGTGGATAAAAAGACAGGAGAATGTGTTCTCAAGACTAGGGTAAAAAAGAAAGCAGCATTATGGCTACGAGAAGAAACAAAAAAGCTATTAAAAATAGAAAACGTTTAATAAAACTAATTAGAGAGAAGGATAAAGTTAATGGCGACAAGTCAAGAGAAAGTAAATGAGATTATTGAACTTCATGTTGCAGGTAAAACAAGCCGCAAAATTGCTAACCTTATCGGAGGAAGTATAGGTAAGTCTACTGTAAACGATATAATTAAACGTTGGAAGGAAGGAGACACAGAGTACTCAGACAGTCGTACTAATCTTAAGACACATCTTCCTAAAGTACTTACATTTGACCTAGAAACAGCACCAATCAGAGCAGCCGTATGGAGCTTATGGAAGCAGAATGTAGGTTTAAGTATGATTGAAGATGACTGGTTCTTACTTTCATATGCGGCTAAGTGGTTAGGTGATCCAGATGATAAGATATTTTATGACGACTTACGCGGAACAGTCAACTCACAAGATGATACTAAACTGCTGGATGCAATGTGGGTATTGTTAGATGAAGCTGATATAGTATTGACTCAAAATGGAAAGCGTTTCGATGTTAAGAAGATCAATGCTAGGTTCATCCTAAACGGTTACCAACCCCCTAGTGGATATAAGCATATCGATACTTTAGACATCGCTAAGAGAGTCTTCGGTTTCACCAGTAATAAACTTGAGTACATGACAGATAAATTATGTGAGAAGAAGAAACTTAAACATACTAAATTTCCAGGTTTCGAGTTATGGTCAGCTATGCTACAGGACATACCAGAAGCATGGGATGAATGTGAAGAGTATAATAAGATGGATGTATTATCTTTAGAGGAACTTTACTTTGTAATGGCACCTTGGGATGACAAACATCCTAACTTTAACCTTTACGTTGACTCCGACGAAATGGTGTGTCGCTGTGGAAGTCATAATGTAGTTAAAAGTGGATTTGCCTATACACAAGTGAGTAAGTTTCAGAAATACCGATGTAAGGATTGTGGGACGGAAACCAGAGACCGTAAGAATCTCTTTAGTAAAGAAAAACGTGACAGTTTGTTGCTTAATATCAATAATAGGTAGAAGGGTTTAATATGAACCAAGAAACAAGAGATTTCATCACTAAGTGTTACGAGAATAATGGTATAACTATACCAAATAACCCACAAGAGTTATCTTCAAGGGGTTTATCAGAAGCTCCTTACATTCTTCATCAAATCTTTGAAGCACTTGATATGTACGAAAGTTCAGAAGAGGAAGAATAATGCACCTAATTATAGTATCGTTTCTGGGGTGTATGTCGTGCTTCTACCTCGGTAACGTCTCCTTAAAGTGGATTACAAAGGAAGCAATAAAAGAGAAAGATACTGAAAAGCTGAAAAAGATACTAAAAGTTAACAGATACACCACCACAGATGAAATACTTAACAAAGAAGTTGATATAGAGGGTGCTCTTAAGGCTAGTCTAGTATTCTCTATATTTGTGTTTATTATAGACATAATCTTATACTAATAAGGAAAATGAATGAAAGATATTGACAACAGAATCCCATGTTCAGTGAGTCAAGAGTTAGTTGATTTAGTGGCACACTATAACCCTGACAAGTATATGAAGAACGGGAAGGTGTTAATTAGTACCCTGCTCTTTGATATTGGTTTTAAAATTGACCACTCAATGAAATCTCAAGGGATCTATAAGAACTTTGATGTCTTCATAAGAGATAACACGAGACCTAGTAAGTTATATAAGACTTCATGTGTATATAATGGTGAAGTACGAAACACTGTACAAAGTATAGACAATGATGGTAGAATAACTTATACAAATCAGAAACACCCATTGTATACATTGTACGAAACTTACGAAGTCTTACAACCAAAAGCTCTTAATGATTTCGTTGAAGAGTCTAAGTTTGAAGACATAACCGACATAGGAGATCCTACAGTTTACAGTAACGCTTTTGCCAATCAGAGTAAGTTTAAGCAGGTATCACCCCAGACCGCTAAAGAGATTGAAGAAGTGTGTAAATTGTTCAGTGATTCCACTATAACAGAGGACTAAAATGACACAACCTTGGAAACCCCAGTACTTTGCAAAAACTACCCAATCTTTAGCAAAACAAGTGCTACCGCCAAAAGTGTATAAAGGAAGGGGGACAAAAGGTCTAGAACTTATGAACCAAGACTTATTGATGACATTAGATGATCTGAGGAAGAACCTAGAAGTTCCTCTAATAGTCAATGATGAATCTTGGGGAAGGACACAAAGCGGGTTAAGGGACGAAGATCACTATGGAAGTGTTCAATCTTACCTTAACAGTAAAAGTCAACATAAATATGGTAATGCTTTAGATTTCGTATCACCTTGCTTATCTTCTCAGGAAATAAGAAAACATATAATCGAAAATAAAGTACTTTACCCTAGCATAAGCTTTTTAGAAGTAGGTAAATTAAAGGAAGAAAGAGACATGTCATGGTGTCATATTGACTGCCGTATGAGGATGTCTTCACAACAAATAGTATATTGGAGTCCACTGTACGGGTTTGTTGATGAGGAAAGAGTACTTCTAGAAAATTTATAATTAAGAGTTATCTATGGCCAAACGTAACAAAGAAACTGTAGTAAATACAAGAAAGAATAAGAAAGCAAAAGAAGGACGTACAATAAAAACTAAATTCCTAGAAGAGCGGGTGGTTAAGTCAAAATCTAAACCACTTAATCCTATGAATGAGAAACAAGCTGAGTATATCAGACTCTTGAATGAGAAGAGCTTAGTTATTGCCACTGGATTGGCAGGTACATCCAAGACCTATATCCCTTCCCGACTAGCTGCAAAAGCTTTCCTTAAAGGAGATGTCGATACAATATTCCTCACAAGACCAAATATAAGTAACAGTAAATCATTAGGATTCTTCGGTGGTACTCTCGTTGAGAAGATGTCTAACTGGTTGCAACCTGTATTAGGTGCCTTACGTGAGGATATGTGTCAAGCGGAGATTGATTGTGCTATCAAGGAAGGTAATATCCAATTTATCCCATTCGAAGTTATTAAAGGTATGTCTTTCAACAATGCTTGGGTTATTTGTGATGAAGCAGAAGATATTAATATAGACGAAGCTAAGAATTTTGTAACTCGTTTAGGTAAAAATGTTCATTGTGCAATGGCAGGTGATTTAGAGCAAAGTGAACTTAAAGGTAATTCTGGTTTGAAGAAATTGATCGAACTATTCCAAAGAAGACCTAACTTAGAGAACTCTGTAGGAATGGTTGACTTTAATAGACCAGATGATATTGTTAGATCTCCTTTATGTAAAGAGTGGATCTTGGCATTCCGTGAAGATGAACAGAGGAATAATTAATGACTACTATTTTAGTTACAGAAGATAATGAGATGTTATGTGATTCTCAAGCAACATCTGGGGATTTTATTATAAGTTATGAGTTTGATAAAGTGGAGAATATTAATGGTAATCTTGTAGGTATAGCAGGTAAGTATTCATCTTGTATGGCATTTAAAGATTGGTTTGCTTCTATCAGTGAAACACAGAGCGCTATTAGTGAATATCCAAATGCTAATGTGGTCGTAGTTGAGCCTGAAGAGGATGAGCAATTCGATGCTTTGATACTGAGTCCTGATGGAATACTTACAATGTTCGAAGGGAGTAGTGCTGCTTATGAAGTTAGCGCACCTTATGCTATAGGTTCTGGTGGTATTTATGCATTGAGTGCTTTAGATGGTGGTGCTAATGGTAAAACTGCCATGGAAGTTGCTATTAAGAGAGACATCTATACAGGAGGGGAGATAAAAGTACATACCCTTGAACAGGAAGAAGGTCTCACTAAAGAAGATCTAGAAGGTCTTACTAAAGATGAAATCATTAGTACTTTGTTTGGAGAAGAAGGAGACATCCCATCACAAGAAGGTTAAAGTTAAAATGGGATGAGTTTGTTATGGATATTTACTACATACATGCTATGGCATATTTACATACTTACGGAGAGAAGAATTAGTGGATGAGATAACTACAAGAAAAATAGGAACATACAAGGAGGATCGTACTAATACAGGAGAAGATCTTCTAGTAGAAATAGAGGTTAATGAAGAATACAATGGAGGTTTTGTTACCATAGGGGATTATACTTTTGATACTAAAAGTTTCCTTTCTTTAGCTGACCTTGTAAGGTTTGTAACTGATTAAGTTACCTTTGATTAAGTTAGGGAGGTAGGGTTTCCCTACTTCCCTTTTCCTTTCAACAAATTAATAGCGGTATTTACAAGTACTGCTTTATCTCCCTTCACAGTATCCATTCCCTTCCCTATCTGTCTCATACCCGCATAACTCAATGGATATGACATAAACATTCCTAGTATCATCACGTCTACAGAACCTCCCATAAATACATAAGCAATAGAAGCTATCGTGAAGCACCATGCCATCATAGGTCTAGTATTTCTTACAAACCCATGTTCTGATTTATCTGCTTGCCTGATTGTCTCTTGAGTGACTAAATGTTCGTGCTGTTCATCCTCTAATTCAAGTTGCTTCATCTCTTTTAAATGACGCCTTACATTATCCTCTTCCTTTACATAAAGCTCTTTCAACTTCACCATAGAAACAGGACTGTCCTTGAGGGACTGTAGAACCTTCTCAGGGTCATCTGTTCCTGTAGCCCCACTGACTATACTAATACCCGCAGCAATCGCACCAGGCACGCCTCCTGTAAGCAGAGAGCCTACTAAACCAGCTCCACCTGAAGCATTCTCTTTGATCCAATTACCTACTTTATTCCACTTCATACATCTTACCTTATTGTTATTATTCTCAAATCCCAGATATAAGAAAACCCCGCATATAGCGAGGTCGTGTAGATTGTACAGAATTTTCAGTTAAAGGTCAACTGTACTCACTAAAATCGATGTCATTAAAGATCTCGTTATGAAAGTGAAAATCTATTTCAACATTCATTACTTCAAAAGTGAGTATCTGGTGATCCACCTTGTCTTCATTATTAATGACTTCATAGTTGAAATCTTTTTCATTTAAGATCGACATTAATTTACCAAGATCTGACTTACATTCGATATTATCCATAATTCACTCCTCCGATAAATCAACATATGGTATACATCTACCAACAATTGGTATCTTAAATGGTGTAATCCCTTTCTTAAGTAAGTAATCTAGTCCATCATTACTTCTGTAAAAATGCCTAAAGTAAACTTCCTTAACTCCGGCACTGTGCAACTTGATGGCACAGTTCTTACAGGGAGAATGTGAGATAAAAGCAGTAGAACCTTTAACAGTTTCCGTCTTATTTTGCATCTTCTCTAATGCAGCTATTTCAGCATGACGAACTGTTGATAAAGTTTTACCATCCTCTCCTTCACAAACTTCAGTGTGCCATTTAGGTGGCTGACCATTTACTCCCTCTGAGATGATCCCTTCTTCTTTTACAAGGATACAGCCTACAGATAATCGTTCTGATTCAGATGTTTGTCCAAATCGTTCCGCCATGTCCATGTAAGCTGTTAAGTATTTATGTTTCATCATCCATACTCCTTTAGTCTAAAAAGTACCCCTGATAAGACGTTTTTTGAAAGCTCAGTAAAATCACAAAGGTATTCCAGTTTATTCCTATTACCTGCTACGTTCAATACTTCAGGTGGGTTCTCTAGGAACCAATTAACACAGTTATTTTCATTTTCCATTCGGTTTAGTATATTACTTACATTGAATATAAAGTAAGGTTTATTATACCTCTCACAAAAGTTTACAGTCTGTATCGTACCTGCACTATTCTCATCAAAACATATAATAAGAGTAGCATCAGAATTTAATACATTATCTTTTGTCCTAGGTACATAACTACTGCTGTAACTTTCCACTAGATTAAAATCTTTTAAATCTAAATTACTTCCCCATACAGTTCTGTAACCTTTTGGAGCGGTGCCTCCTGTCTCAATGCCAAGTTCCTTTGCTGCTAGGAGTCCACCGAGATCAGCACCGTCTTGACCTCCAGAGATTATCTTTTTAGGTAGATACATTAATCACAACCTCCTCCCCCAGAATCACTACTACTTGAAGAGTGGCTGCTAGAACTTGAACAACTTCCACTTGAGTAATCACTACTATCACTACTACCTGAGGAGGTATCACTAAAAGAAGAATACCCTCTAGGCCTACTAGTAGATCCTCCACTTCTTCGAGGAGGTCTTCCTCTATCAGAGGGTCCACCGCTCATAGTCTCAGAGGACTCTTTATAGTTTCTATCTTTAATACTCTCAGAAGTAAGTTCTCTTTCTCTTGTAGATGAAATATCAGCCAACTTAAATATTGGCTCCGCTACCTCAAATCGAAGTTTCTCCCCTAGACTATCATTAAATTCCTCCATTGCATCAGTGATCTCTTCAGTGGTGATATTCCTAGGTAAAGGGCGTTCTTTAGCAGGAATAACCTTTTTATATTGAAGAACCTCTTTAGCTTTTTCAATAACTTTATCTTTAATATCATGTTTAAGTTTATTGATCCTATACCGCGCATAGCAATATAAACTAAGGAATCCTAAAGATAAAATTGATGCTACTAAAATAATTATTTCAATTATACTCATATTAAAGGTTCTCCATTTTCATCACACTCACGTACATATTGACCTACAGGAAATTGAGGCTTGCCTGCATCAGTCAGTGCTTGGTATTTAAAGTTTACCCATTTACCTATAATCTCTACTTGTCGTTCAACTAACCGTTCTCCGTGAGTACCTTTCATCTTTACATCAAAGGTTACCCACTCATTCCCATTGTACCACTTACATGAAAGGACTCCCTCTCCATTCTTATCCTCACGACACCCAATAACCTGTGCCTCGTTATCATTCATCTTCTTAACTTTAATAAGGTCATTACTACGATGATTATACTCGTACTTACCTTTAATATTACGAACCATCAACCCTTCATAACCCTTATCTATGTAATGCTGTAACATATCATCTAAATTAGAGTGCTCATCTAAGAAGAAAGCCTTAACAGGAACTACATACTTCATAGAGTTATTGGATATTAAACTATCTGCTTTCAATACCCCATGAATGTACCTATCTTCCCATTCTTTATCAGAAGGAATATCAAATAAATGAAACTCAATATCATTATGTTCAGGTTTATCAGTGTTGCGTACATAACT
>Ga0255048_10000965_pt1 | contig 21089 bp, 20 predicted proteins | sample JV7_2_2_MG_FD_183619 | JGI IMG/M metagenome (GOLD analysis project Ga0255048, IMG submission 183619) | Seawater microbial communities from Jervis Inlet, British Columbia, Canada - JV7_2_2 | ecosystem: Environmental > Aquatic > Marine > Inlet | place: Canada: British Columbia | collected 2016-10-06
AACGCTTGCCGCTGGATCTGGGAATTGCCAAGCTGTTCTGCCGCCAATTGAAATATTCGCATTTACACTCAGCACTTCTACGGCTGAAGATGAGCCTATTGTATCTATGAAATCTTCGCAATTATGTTGTATTACTAATCCGTCTGTTATTAGCTGTGTGGTTGAGTGAAGAGTGCCGGCAAAAAAGCCCATTGGTGTTATAAACATTAATCTATGTCTCCTTTTGTTTATGATTTGAAATTTGTTTTTTTTAGCTGAAATTCAAACTAGCAGCGATATAATATTTTACTCCGTCATAAAAAATGGATAACATATCTTCTGCGCTGGCGGCTGTAGACAGGGTAACGGCTGTCCCTCCGGCTTTTTTAAAATCTGCCCCCAAGGTGAGGGTTCTTCCGCCGGTTGAGTCCTGCTTAATTTTAAGCATATATGTTCCCGGTGCAACATTAGTAACAGAGTTGAGTGTTAAATTTCCCGTTGCAACGAGCGAGGCGCAGTTTCCCAATTGTGCATCCCACGAGATAGCTCCGGAGACATTTCCCAAACTTTGGTGCTTTGTCATACCCAGAACATTATCAGACAAAGAAACTTCAATAGAATTACCAGAACCAGCTTGGGCAATAGCCATCTCGCCTCCAGACTTAGCTGAAATTCTTTTAAAAGTCATCGCTCCGGATGCAACGGATCCCAGTACGGACTCACCTTCTGCCGTGCCTCCCAGGCTAGTAATATTAGTAATTGCCTCTGAAGTGTCACCGGTCACAATTCCCGATGAAGATTGAGCCTTTACCAAGGTAGAGGATGCTGCCGTAGAAGTCAGGGATACCCTATCATATGTTGTGACATTTAATGTGCCCTTGATTTTTAATTCGGTACCGCCTACGACGGTGTCCAAATCTGATTGCGGGCCAACATATCCAATAACCTCCCAGAGACCATCGGAAATTTTTCTTCCGTAAACTTTCACCATGACACGACTCAAGATAGCCAATTCGCTCTCTCCAGACGCATCGATGTTCGCAGCATAATTTTCGAGCGTGTGATCCACACTGCCGTCAACCTGCGCTATTAAACTGTTGGGCCCTAACCCTAAAACTTGTGCCATCCTCTTACCTCCTGGTGCTTTTTTATTTGCACATTTTCATTATAAATAGGCTCCGCTGGAGCCAAACGATGTAAAAGTTTTATTTAAACTAGCGTTAAAATCTCCAAGATCAATCGCGTGTCGGCGGAGATTTCAAAGTTTGTAAATATGTCGCCACAATGAATATAAAATTCGCCAGTAAGACTACTATCTGTCAATAATTGTCTCAAGCCATCATCATAGATTGCTGTCTTTTCCAAAATTATAGTCTCTGTGACTCCGAGCAACGACTTTACAGATGAGCCGGCAGGTATTGTTGCATAAGTTTCCGGAGTGGTATAAACAACCCTAACAACATTTCCCGATATGGGGGATGATGGTGAAGATGGCGAAGATGGCGACGATGTTGTGGTGGTGTCAGATGTTGTGGCCACTAAGGAGGCCTGGACATCCTCCGGTAAAACACTCAAATTAATTAAACCTCTCCTTGTCCTTATACACTTTGCCTCAATTTGAAATAGGTGATTAACTTGTCCGAAAAGCTGCCTGTCTTCCAAAAGCGAGACGATTTCGAAAAAAGATGAGCCATATTGTATATAATCTCCCTCCCTAACATATAAATTTTGATCTTCAAAGAGTCTACGTTCATGAAATCTAACAATTATAGAGTATGTTTTATCTAATCCAAAATTATCTGTTGTTGTGTTGATCCCCTCAAATTCAACCAAAGCATATACTCTAACTGGTGGTAAGAAGCATTTTTCTATTGCCTCGCCATAAAGTGGGTGGAAATTTGTTCTTTCCATTGATATTGGTAAGTAAGTGATCGCCTGACCCTCTACTCTTTCTAACAATTCATCATTGACCTGTTTTACTAAGTCTCGCTCTTTTTGTCCGAAAAATAACGGAGGCGGGGGGTTTGATGGTTTCGTCCATTTATTGTCTGCCATTAATATTTTTTCCTATTTGGAATCCAAGACTTTCAAATCTATTAATCCCTTTCTAGCGTGTATACATTTTGCAATTATTTGAAATTTATGCTCAATTTGTCCGAATAATTGTCTATTATCTTCCAAACTTACGATCTCAAATAGAGTATCTCCATATAAAACAAAGTCCCCCTCTCTCACATATGTATCTTGATCTTCTTGTAGTCGTCTTTGGTGAAAATTAATTGTTATAGTGTGTTCCTTATCTAAACCATAATTTTCAGTTTTTGTTTTTATTCCCCCGAATTCAACTAACGCATATACTCTTATTGGCGGTAAAAAGCTTTTTTGTACAGCCTCGCCATAAAGTGGATGAAAGTTTGTTCTCTCGACAGATACTGGTATATAGAGAATACTCTGACCAATGACCCTTTCCAGCAATTCATCATTGACCTGCTTTACTAAGTCTCGCTCTTTTTCGCCAAGAAATAGGGGGGGAGGCGGATTTGATGGTTTTGTCCATTTATTATCTGCCATGGCTTAATATTCCTTTTTATCTCCGAAAATTACTCTCTCGCGGGTGAATCTCAATTCTGCTGCCGACTCACGAATTGTAATTTTTGGCTGTGGATCATTTTTATCTGAACCTATTATATATCCGAGGACTTTTAAATTTATTGTTGTTATAAATTTTCTCTCTTCTTCTTGTAAATTTGATATATTATTATCTAAGGAAAATTGTCCCTCAATAAATCCCTCAAATCTATGCCCGTCCCTATTTATAAAAAAATTATTTATTTGGCCGGTAGATGCTACAAATGGTGCAAATATTTCATTCATCTGCTGTTGATATTCCGTATTGATGGTAACTTTGTAATTTGCAACAACGTAGGTTGGGATTGGTATTGTCATTATTTCATAAACAATTTTTTTATTTTCAAATGGGTAGGTTTGCTGATTAAACCTGCGTCGGGAGTCTGCGTTCGCAAAATTGGATGTTTTCTCCTGCTGTATGCGCCTCGCAATTGTTATTGTGCCCCCCTTGGCATCATTTTGACGCGGAATGTGTGACCAAGCAACCCCCCTCATGTTGGGGTCTTTTATTAAAGATTCTCGCTCGATACTCATCACGGGCAGAGTAAAAATATTATCTTTATTTCTCAGTTCCTTATTATCTTTAATTTGATATGATCTTTCAGCCATTGACCAAATTATTGGAACTTTTCTCCAGCCCTCGTTTGTTGAACAAAAGATATTTAATTTTTCATTCACCCAGTCATAAAGAGCATAGTCTATTGTCTCAATGGTGGAGGGCATAAAGGAAATCTCTTTCAGGGCCGGGGATGCTTCACCCTTCGTTGGATAATATGGCCTATAATCATCATATTTTTCTTTTTTGCTACTCATAATATTTTATCCCTGAAAAATCAACATCGGTACTAATTTTTGTATGTTCTCGACAGCCTGCGCCTTTTCGGCGTCTGATTTGGCGATAGCCGAATATGTCAACTGATCAAGTATTTCTTTTAATTCTGTTCTCAATGCCCCTTGTTCTGTTTGGGCCTGACTCAACAATTCCGATGCATTTAGGGTTACTGATTCTCCAGGAATCGGTATTGTCTGGAATTTTCCCCTAATTTGACCAAGAGTCTCTTTTGATAATGCTAATGCAAATCTTCGAATCCACTGTTTTCCTATTGAATTAATATTATTATATGGAATATTGTCAAATGGAATTGTGTTCATATTATTAATTCCATCGGTTCCATTATCAAAATCCTCATTATTCTCCCACGGTGCTGGAATTACAGAGAACTCCACCCACATAAAGCGGTAAGAACTCAACAACTGTGGTTCTGGGAAAATCCTTAATTTATTATTTTTTAATTCGTATGAATAATGAGACAACCTTGTCCATAAATGGTCTTCGTAAGCTTTTGCTTGCAATTTATTTTGCCAGACAGGAATCACCTCAAAAGATGAATCATCTGTATATTGGCCATAATACAACAAGTTTCCAACAACATTGAGACCACCATAATAACCAAAAAATCTCCACATTGCAGAGGGAGTTTTATAAAAAACCTTCTTTACCAAGACCCTTTTATCTCCAATAATCCCAGCAAATGCTGCGGGATCTCCATTTGGTTGTGTCCCGGTTGCCGAAGATCCTGAAATAATTGCTTGCAAATCGTAATCTTGCTGCCCCTCTTTTAACTCGAATGAAGCAGAATAAATTGGAATTGTTCCACCAATATTTGCCTCGAAAGAGAAGCCGTCCGAAACCCTTCTTGCGTATTCGAACATGACGCGAGGAAATTTTAAATTGACATTTTCGGGGCCCGTTTTTCTTTCCCCCTCATGATCAAATGTTCCCGTGGTTTGCCCCAGAACGTCCGATAAAATGTTCTTCGATTGATGAAGGTTTACTAAATAACTATATTCTAACACCGCCTCTTGATAATTCGCGTAAACATTTTCTGCTTTTAATTCTATATCTAAAACGTCGCCGCCCAGCTTTCTATATGTGTACGAAACCTGCTCTGTCGCTCCCGATAAAAAATCTGTTGAATCACTATAAACACTCAGCGGCAGACTATCTGCGACCTCCAATATACTGCCAGTTGATGGCAAAATTGATTTGCTTGACTGACTAGCCGGGGTTAGGGTGGGTAGTGCCATAATATAAGTTCTCCTGCTTTAAGTAGTTTTCATAAACACAAAACCCCTCCACAAATTTGTGGAGGGGCGTCATTTAACTTCAATAGGAGGTTAAATTTTAGATAAGATCCTGGACAATAACCAATCCGTACATATCTGGTCGTACCATCTTCTTGGCATAACGAGTCATGACGCCTTTACGCGGCACGAAGTCCTCGGTACCGAAAATGGTAGGAGTCATCTGGAGAGGCACATACGGTGCGTATACATATCCGCTTTCGAGGAAAGAAGAACCTTTACGTCCTGCGAGAACAACGTTCCGTGGGAAGTAAGGATCGACGTAAACGTCAAACTTCTTGCTTAACGAGCCGATTTTAACAGCACCAACCTGACCACGATCATCATCGTGAGTCACAGCTCCACGGAATCCAGCGGTGAACTCAAGAAGATTTGCAACTTCTGGTGAACACACCAAAAAGTTTGCGCCTCCACGGAGAGTCTTACGGTGAATTTGAGCCGAGACATCATTGATGGTCTCAATCAAGGTTTCATACCATTCGCTGACATTGCCGGTGAAGTCTGGGAATCCAGCTGTAGGATCCAATGGAACTCCAGTTCCACGGTTCACAAACTTACCAGGAAGTCTAGACCAGAACAAGGTTTCAGCGGTTGCACCCTTTACGAGATCTTCCAAGATTTCTTGGTCGATTTCAAGAGCGATGTGCTCTGAAAGAACGCTTGTCAACTCAACTTCGGCATCCAAGTTATGGTATGCATTCAAATCTTGAGCCAATTCTGGCGTCCACTTAGCCTTGAGCTTCTTGGTTTTAGCCGTAACAGAAACCGAATCAACCTTGATGTCGATTTCAGGAATCTGACTTTCGTTCTCAAGTCCCCAAGTATCTAGGCCGACGACAGAGCCGAGGGCTCCTCCCTGATTCATGTTATCATCGATGACAAAAGTTGCGTCATCATCAGCAACAAGCGTGCCAGAAAGAGCAATGGTATCGGTACCATCGGCAACAACAAACAAGATATTTCCTACAGTATTTGGATCGTCGCGAGTCAAGCGGCGGACCTGAGTAGTATCAACAACTCCGGCGTTATCAAGGGTAATAGTGACATAATCCTTGATATTGAACTGATCTGCAGTAAGAGTACTCAGCGGAACAGAAACAACTGCTGCGGCTGTTCCAGAAGCAATATCCGGATCAAAACGCACCAAGCGATCTCCAAGGGCCGCGAGAGCTGTACCGGCAGGTCCTGTACCAGACCAAGCGCTACCATCTGTTGGCCCACCAACAGTACCAGAAGCCATAGATAGGCCGGTAAGGGTAAGTCCGCCAGTTACGGAGCCAGTAGGGCTTGAATAGCCGTTATTCAAGGAATAGTAGCTTTGTTCTGCAAGGTCTCCAGCGAGTGAAACTCCGCCGGTGATTTGCTGACCAACAACGCCACCACCATGAATAGAATCTCCACGTCGATAATCAAGGCGTCCAGCCAATGGGCCGCCATAAGTAAAATCGAGGAAGAAAATGAGTCCCGCAGGGAGGCTCATGGGTTGAACGCTAACGAGATCGTTTGCGATCAGTCCGCCGAAAACTCGGCGAACAATTGGAAATGCGACAGATGCGAAACCTTCCACATCACCGCCTGCCATTGAAGATGCTTCGCGAAGAAGCTCTTTGGCTTGATTTTCTAAAAGGCTTGCCATGCCGTGCTTTTTCCGTTCATCAGAAAGCCCCTCTAAAAGACCAGTTTGTTCCCACTTGTCAACAAGTGCTGCACCTTCCTTAGAGAGATCACGACGGACAATACCTTCGGTTAATTTATTTAAAATAGACATATTTTCAAAATCTCCTTTTATGGTTGTCTGTTTTTCTTTATTCCAGCTAAAATCTGCATACGATCCACCACAGGTGTATCTTTGCTTCTTTTTGCCTTTCTAGGTAAAGTGGCAGAGGGTCTTTCGATGGTCTCGCGTAGTGATTGTGGCTGTGCTCTACCTGTTACACTTCCCACTGCGCCTTTCAGAGTTTCAAATATTACCTTTGCTTCTTCGATCGAATCGGATTTTGACAGAGTATCAACAATTTTAGATTTTTGTCGCTCATTCAGGGAGGTATCTACTAAAATCCTATTCGTATAAATTAATCTCGCGTTAGAGAGATTAACCTTTTCAATGTTTTCTTTAAATGTTTTTAACGCCATTATCATTTTGGCGCTCTTTTCTTTGAGAGTTTTATTTTCTTCAGAAAGTCTTTCACCAGCATCGATCAACGCTTTTACCTGCTCTTTTGCTTGTGTTGCCGATCTTCTAGCTAGCTCCATCTCTTCTTTATAATTCATAATATCTTCTGGAGTTCCTGCCCACCCTTCTTTTTCCGGATGGATATCTACGACTAGTTCTTCCAAAATTTCATCTAAATCTGCTATATCTAAATCAATTTCCTCTTCCAGTGTCGCATCAACGGAAACAGAAGAGATTTCATCTTCCTCGGAACGAGATGGCACACCAGTTGAGACATCGTCAGCAACATCCTCATGGGAAGATGCATCACCGACAAGTTCTTCATCTATTTCAGCTAGGGCCTCGGACATTTCTTTCAATTCTTCCATGCTTAGGACAATTTCGCTGTCCGATGCAGTTTCGTCTGCAGAGCCGGCAAGAGGAATATTGTCCTCAAGAGAAGAAGAAATAGATGCAGATGTATCTTCTCCAGAAATATCAAATTCTTCCTCTTGTTCCAAGAGGTTTTCCACAGCTTCTTTAATATCCGTAGAATACTTGCTTAAAATTGCAGATTCTGCGTTCTTTATGGCGGCCTCTTTTAAGGCTGAGGCATCAACTATTGCTTGTTCCAATAATGAAGACATTTATATTCTCCCTTTATAAAAATACTCAAAATAAATAGTTATTCAATTTATAAAAAGACATATTTTTATAAAGAGCAAAAATGTATTTAAAAATTTATTATTTAATCTGTTAATCCTGCGCCAGTTAGGGCAAACATTTCCGCTGATCGTATGCCCGTTAAATCCGCTACCAACTCGAATGAGCCGTCCGTTCCGGCGGTGTCCAAAGAAATATATATTTCTTTACATTTGCTATTTAGGGTGATATTATCTCCCTTGCTTGACAGGGTAAAATAGTGGTGGCCGCTAATAACACTAGCGGTTGCTGATGAATTAAAGTGTACTCGAATTGCTATACTTCCGGAGGTGTTTGAAATAAGAATGTTTTTTGTCACATTTGGAAATTCTACTTTAATTTCCCCGTTGTTTGGTCCGGCACCATCCAAAACCGACCCTGTCAAGTATGGAGTTCCACCAACTTGATAGGAGCCGACATTTTGTAGCCCAGCCTTATATTGATAAATTGACATTTATTGAACTCCTTGCATCTTATAATTAGTTTCAAGTTTTACAAACCTTGATTATCTTTTATTTCTTTTTTTATTTTTGGTTTCTGCCAAAGTGGAGCCGGCCTCCCTCTTATTTTCCTCTTCTAAAAGTTTTTGCAAAACCCTCTTTCTCTTCTTTGCGGCCTTTCTTTTTTTTGTGGATGGCTTCTCATAATATATATTTTCACGAACTTTTTCCATGATTTTGTTTTTTTTACATTTTCTTATAAATCTTTTAATCATTCTCTGCTGTGTATCGTTCCTGCCCCTTGGCTTGACTGATACATTCACTGCTTTTTTTGACATTCTATCTCCATTTGTCTTCTATATAAATAGGGTACTGGTGTAGTTTATTCTATTAAAGTTCTCTTTCCATCGTCATGCATCAAGAGGACGGGATATCCAAGATCGCGGTAGCGTTGGATTTCATTTTTTGTCTCCTCATGTCCGTAGGCTTCATCTGTTTTTGAGCCAACCATAATGGTGGGATTTCCATATTTTGTATTGCTGGCGAAAAATATAACCCCACTATCTATCGGCTTTCTCACTGGCTGACCTCGAAGCCATTCGCATATATATTCGCGACAAGACTTGGGGCAACTTGTTTTGAAAATGGAACACCCAGGGCCACTTTTATTTAAAAAGTTACAAGGCTTTCTTTCTGGTTTATGCCAGATCGGAACACCGGGTTTTTCGGGATTGAAAACATTATCCGAGTAAACATGAGTTACTGTACAGCACTCTGAACAATCCCCGCAAGAGCGATTTGGATCTTTTTTAAGCGCCATTAATGGACCGCGCCTTCTGTGAAGGCGATTCCCTCAATCTGCAAAGCTACCATAGTCAATTCGGAATTCATTGTTGTTATATCAATTTCTACAAAAATCATATCTCCCTCGTATGCTGCGGAAATATCCGCAGGAGTCGTCTTAGTTAGTGAAAAAAACTTGTCTGCAACTCCCGCTGGCGTTGATTGACTGTCAACACTGGCAGCGTTGGTTGTCCACACTTCGGTATTTGCTGCTGTCCTTTCGATTGGTATGATGGCACCGCTAGGGTCGGCAATTAAATTTCCCTGAAGCTGCGCAACATAGTGTTTAAAATTTAGAACTGTGGCGGTGGAGGTGGTATTAAACGCGTATATTAGCTTAATGGCCAGCGGGAAGGCTGTACACAACCCGGAAGGTATTTCAAGTATAGATCCGGCGACTGAGCCATTGCCGGTGGCGGCGTCGAGGACAACATCTTTAACGGTGAAACTAATATTTCCTCCGCTCCCTACGGTATAAGTTTCGTCAGTAAGCATGCCGCCTCCCAAATCCGGATTGAGTGAAATTCTCTTTTTCCACTGAGCAAGACCAGCAGCAAATTTCTGTCCTTTCGCGTTAATCACAGTATGAGACGGCATTAATCGAAACCTCTCGAAAACTGGAGCCGTAGTTACTGTGCTTTCTATTCTAACCCTCATCCAACGGCCCGTGACACCGTTAATAAGTGTTGGCTCCCAAGAATCGTTATTCGTAATTCCCGCAAACAATCTTTCTTCGCTGTTTGCCCTCAAGAATATATTATTGGCGTACCTATATTGCTCTTCGGATGATACAGCCATAACTCCAATTTCTGTCCAAGTGTCGGCTGCGGATTGATATTCAAGAATAAAGTTTCCGGAGCCAGTGGTGGCCGCTGTGGTCTGATCAACTTCCAGCCCCCAGTGTTTTAGCGTCGTGTCCGAACTATCTTTTCTGTTTGTACACCACAGGATGGAACAGCCTGCCGAAGCGGATTGGAATGAGAAAGTTGAGCCTTCGGTGCTTGAGCCGCTCGTTGATACATCGATGAAGTTAGAACCATTGTCTCCTCCTGCGGCGTCGTTGGTCGTCGTAAAAATTGTGTTGTTCGTTGCATAGTTCGTTCCCTCTCCTGCCGAAAAGCCACCTCCGAACTCTGGATGACCTATAACTTGATTGGCGCCCCATAATTGTTGCGATGCCTCGTCGGCGCCAATGCCCTCGGTAAAAAATGTCCAAGCATGATCCGAGGGAATCCAGGTTGTTGGGATGTCAAATACACCATTCATGAAGGCTGATAATCTTGTAATTGCGGCGTCACCGGTTAAGCCGGCATCAACCTTAATATCGTTGACTGCTGGGTCTGAAAGTCCAGAAGTAACCAGCAAACTTGCAGAATTAGATGTGAGGTGAAAAGTGTTTTGAATGTTAAAGAGGTTGACTCCTTGGAGGACCACGACTGCTGAACCCCCAATACAAAATCCATCTTCCACGTTTGTTGCGCCCATGTTTATGTCGATGCCTTGAAATCTTCCTCGATTGCCTACTCTTGGGCTTGCGGGGCTGTATGCTCTTACAGCACAGTCAACTGCGCCGGCGGAGTTTGGAATATGTACGCCCTCAACGGCCAAAATTCCATCTTGTACATCCAAGATGGCATCACAGTCTCCTGTAGAATATCGAATTTCAAGAGCGATTGTCTTTCCTCGTCCAATATTTCCGTAGCCGGATCCTCGGAGTCCCGTGCCGCCATAAAAGGAAAGAAAGTTGGCGCTGGCGACCTGACTAGGAGCCGAGCCACTAAAACTAACGGCATAGGATCCAGTATCTGCGGGGATCGCGATTTTGAAATCTTTCAGCAAACTTCCGTCTGCGAGTTGAAAAACATCACCAGTTCCGGTTGAAGAGGAGACATCTGTTACTTGCCAGCCGGCTTCGCCGGTGACCGAAATGCCAGCAGGAATAACAATCGGCGTATCCTCAATATAGGTTCCGGGGCCAACTCGGACATAATCCCCAGCAACCGAGGCTGCCACTGCGCCAGAGATCGTCAGGTAAAAGGTCTCTGCGCCCGTTGAATCAATCCTGCCAATTGTTCCAGATGGAATTGTAAGATTTGTCAGGTTTGATCCGTCGCCGTAAAATGCAGATCCGGAGATATTTCCAGAACCACTTATGTCTCCTGTAACTGCGAGTGTCGTTCCATCGAATTGTAAATTAACCTCACCCTGGACGCTACTTGCATCTACGGCTGTTATAATATAGTTATCTATTCCATTGGTGTATGTTGAAATTGGGGCTGATGGCAGGTTCGTAAGATTTGACCCATCACCATAGAATGCTGAACCAGAAACGTTTCCTGATCCAGAAATATCTCCTGTAACCGTCAGCGTGTTGCTACCCGTGCTCCAAGTAAAATCTGCGTCACCAGCAAACGAGCCGTCATCGTTAAATTGGATTTGTGTATTGGTGCCACCAGGTGAACCACCTGGGAGGTTTGTTAAGTTTGACCCGTCACCATAAAAGAAGGCGCCCGAAATGTTTGCAGAAGCCGTTATATCACCCGTGACTGTTAATGCATTTGATGTCTTATCCCAGACAAAATCGCTGTCTCCGCCAAATAGACCACCGTCATTAAATTGGACATAAGTATCTAATCCGCCTGGGACAGAACTGCTTAATCCGATGATGCTGCTTGCCGAAAGAGGGCCGTTGATGAAGACGGAACCGGTAAACTGGTGAGTATCATCAGCAGAGTCACCGAATTTTGTATCACCATCAGCATCAATGTGGGTAACATTCGTATTTATGACATTTACATTGTACTCATTGGCGGTTACAGATCCGGAGACAACGAGGTCACCATCGATCTCAACCGGGCCTCCTTCAAAGACTACTTTGCCACTAACATAATTTCTACTGGGTCTAAATCTTGACATTATGGAATGGCCCCCCCGAGAAGACCCTCAACTGCTGTTGCTAATCTGTCAATTGCACCTTGCGAGGCATCTGGGGCAGTGGCTGCCCAATCTCCCGGAGTTCCCGGAGAATAACGAATTTCGTATTCCTTAAATGGCGGATTCGCGCCGCTGATAAAAGTTAAATCTGGCATCGTGCTTATGTTTGAGGTTCCGCCATCGGCGGAGACAACATTGATACCAAGAGAGCTTGACAGGGAAGAATCGGGATTATAGAAAACTCTTGCCCCGTTTGCTGCCTCAACAGCATAATCTCCCGTAATTGCCCCATACATTTCTGGTAAGTCCACAGCACCGTCGTAATAATCCGATGCTATTGTATTTACACCAACTGCACGGGGGCACGTTGTGGAGCCGGTAAACTCAAAAAATCTAAAAAGTGCCGCATTTGAATCATAAGCCGTTGTGCCATTCACCTGTATTCCATCTGATTCTCGGAAAACGACTTCGCCCTGGACTATTAGAGACCCTGCACTAAGCGCCTTGATCAGTTGATTTGATCCATCCATAACTGTTGATTTTATATAAAGGGCGCCCTGCGTACCCCCATTTAGGGCGGCTGTCATTTGAGAATAGCATGTTGTTATATTAACCCTTCCAAAGTTGGCAGATAGCGCCTTCAATATTGAGCCTGGAGCGCCAAACTTGCAGCCGCTGTAAACGATTTTTTGAACACACTTATTATAAAGAGTGGTTCCGGCGCCGGCAGCAGGATCTGCATCGAACTCGATATCCCAAAATGTCAACTCTGAAGAAAAGTGGACACTAGGATCTGATGTGCTTCCGTTTACGGCATCGGGTGGGATGACAAATTTTGTGCCAAGGCCCTTAATCGAAAGAGTATTTGTTCCTGGAAGGCTTGCGGGCCCCTGCGAATGGGCGATATAAAGTCTGGTTGTGGGGCCAGATGTGGCCTCGTTTGCGTAAACCCAAGCTTTTCGGAAAGGTAAAAATCCACTGTCTCCAATCTCAATTGGGGTGCCTCGCAAATCATCTTCAGCATAGGTGTTCCCAAGAGCTGCATCGATAATGGAGCCATCTGCTTTTGAGGAAGAAACTGTCGTCCAGGTGCCATTATCAAGACTTGATGTTGCGCCATAAAAAATGGCATTATGGGCTTGGAAATTTAAAGGGAGGGTATAATCGCCCGGTGCGCAATAGATAGAAACAGCCTGATAAGTGCCACCCGAATCATAAAGCTCGATTCCCGTTGGTATTCTTTCCAAAACTTTTTTAAGTGTTTTTAGGGCACTACCAGAAGTTAGGCCGTCGCTTTTATCACTTCCAGATGAAGAATCAACATATAAGTTGAGTGTTTCACCAACTTCTCCGCCGTAACCCAGACCATCGCCTCCGTCATCAAGCAAATAGCGACGGACTCCTTCAATATTTTTCGAGACATCTAAATCTCCATCTATTGTGGAATCCCCAGATATTCTACTCCTACTTGGCCGATATCTTGACATATTTTTTCCCTCTCAATAAATAGTCAGAAAGATAAACTAAATCATGTTTTTCCAATTGTTTCCGCCAGCAATTGCCATAATTCCACTTATATCAACGCCGGGATCATCTGGAGAATAATTTGATAGTGGGCCATTGCTTGTTTTTTGACCTGGAGATCCGGGCCTCTTGATGGGTTCAACGTTTTCGAATATTCCCTCGAAACCACCACCGAGTGATTCTTCTAATTTTCTTTTTTTCGCACTCATGGATTGCTGAACCCCCTCTTGAAGCTCAACTCGCTGTCTTGAGAAGTCGCGTTCTGGCTCTGGCGTCTTGGCTTCAACAATCGTTTGCTGGGAGCCAATACCAACTGCCACTTCTTTGATTAAATTTGACAAAACTCCCTCTTCAAAAATGATTTCTTTGATGCATTGCTTAATAAGGGGTTTTAAAATTTTTTGTAGTTCTTGTTTTTTCATTTATTATCCAAAATATTGTTCAAGGCACGATTAATCCTATCGGCTTTAGTAAAAATGTTTGGCTCTTTATATTGTTTGCCTTCCTGTAAATTCATAAATGCATTTGGTGTTGAAGGCTCGGAGACGAAATCAAAGCAAATAAGTTGGAAATCATCTTCAACCATTGTTCCCTGTTGTCCTTCTGTGACCGAACCAAGTCCTCGCGAAGAAATACCCAATTGAACTCCCGATTCAACGAGGGATCTTAAAATCCCTCCGGACGGAGTATCGAGAATTTTAACTGTTCCCATAACTTTTGGACCATCTGCCCAGATATTTGTAACCATGTGGCTTGCATTTTTTAGATTAATAACGGAATCGTCTGGATGATCCAGCTCGCCCAGGGCGCGCCGTTCTTTGACAAGCTTTTGATATGTTTTCATCTCTCTCATGAGAGTTTGCATAGGATAAATTCTCCCATTACCATTCGGAGTCTCAGCTAGCTGCATTAACCCAGTAAGATACATGGAATTATTTTCTGTGATATCTCTCTTTTCTGCCTCTGTCAGAAGATCTTGGCAGACGCCCCCTTCGCAGAGAGCGTAGTATTCTCTTAGTAAAACTTTACTCATTTTCTCCCCTCCTTAAAAGTAGTCAACAGCCGTTTTTGCAGCGGCGGACGTTTTGAAGCATATATCTTTTAAGCATTTAATCACCTCCCTTGTTTTGGATTTTGATGCCACAGTCGTCAAAGACCATGTTTAGTATATATGATGTCCCCGAACTTAGCCAGCCGCAAATTAAAAAATTCACGAGTGTTAGTTCATAAGTAAATAGTTCGGTAAAAGGATTAACGCCGCATAAAAAGACGCCAACCCAGAATCCTATACACATAGGACAGGTCCAGAAATAACCATTTGGTCTTATCTTCCCAAAAATCTTTCCATAGCAGATTAATTGGGTTAAACCGTAGGCTGTTAAAATAAAATAGAGGAGGCTCACTAGTCCTTCTTTTGTTCTTCAAGCATGTAGCTCATCCAATATGGCTGATAAGTGTATCCCGGCTTGATTGACCCCTTTTCTGCAGCCTGCGGAACTTCTCCAAGCTCTGTTGAGTCTTTATCTGTGGGGTGTGTATAATAATCATCGAGCATCTTTTCATAATCTTCAATATAATCATAATATGGTTGCTCTTCTTTTAAAAACTTATAAATTCCATAAATTGTGTAATCTACAGCGTTGATGTCCTTATCTTTCGGAGTCGGAATTCGGCCCTCAAGAGACCCATAAACACTGCCTCCCTTTACGGACTCGTAATCAACCACTCCGCGCCTCTTTAGAAATTCAAAAAGACGACTTTGCGCCTCATAAACTGTTTCCGAAAAGTCATTTTTAGCGAAAGTTACGACTTTGCTCTTTTGCGGCATTATTACAATATCCATTTCTTCGTGATCAAAAATTAGAATATTCCCATCCAGAGATTTTCTAGCTTTTAATTCTAGAGTAACTGTTTTTTCTAGATGTGCGCCTCCGACCTGAATTGTAATTGGCATTTTATTGTAATTCCTTAACTAAATTCTGAATTTTTAGAATTTCATGAATAAATTTATTATCAAGAGTTCGTTTTGATGTTGATTCTAATATTTCTAAAACTTTTTTTGTTTTTTCGAACATCTCTACGTCTGATTTTATCTCTCTTGAATTTAAAGATTCAGTTACCGCCCTTCTTAATCTGGGTATTTCTTCATTTAAAAAAATTTTCATTTCAACACCATTATCCGAAAATGACCCAATATACCTGCTTAAAAGAAGTTTTTGCTCTTCCAAAAGTTGTCCTGAGTATTTTTCATTGAATTTTTTAACGAATGTCTTATATGTTAAATTATCAATTGGCTTTAATAAATCCCTATCCTTCTCTTCTTGACTAATCATACCGCCAACCATTTGATTTTCCAGCAATACTCTTTGTCTTGTTTTGACCCTTGGATTGAAAATTTGGAAAACTGTTGCCAAATCTTTATAGTTTGGAATAAAATTTGAAAAAACCTCCGAGGATATATTCTTATTTATCTTATTGATAATCGCACTTTGCTCTTCGAAGAGCTGTTTATGATTTATTCCCTTTTTCTGCATTCTTGATTCAAAAATAATTCTTTGGGCAGTATTTTTATCTACATTTTTAGTATAAAGAATGGATTTATAAATTTCCAAATCTTTAGCCAAAGTAGTGTTGCCCTTAAAATGCTCTCTTAACAGCGTCATTATCGTGCGCTTTTTACGATCATCTTTATCAATAACTGACTTTGTCAATTCTCTTATTAGCGCCTCAAAAATAAAGGCTGTATTACGCTTTTTGTTGTGTTTCATCTTCATTTATCTGAATCTCCGAATTTTCTAATTCTACAATTAAATCACGAATTTCTGACTTAGCCTCAAATAGCAATGTTTCCTCGCTACTATAAGTAGGCTCTCCAACTTCGTAAATACCCCTAGAAAGACCCATTAAATCGGACATTCCTGGGGTAATATCTTTTTGTTTTGGTATGGCCATGGCTGAATAATTGTGTTGACGGCCTGAGCGGCTGTCTCCGCCTCTAAATTTTTTAGAAACGTATTTTTTTCCCTTGGCTTTCTTGGAAAGAGATCTTTTTGTGTGTTTTCTTGAGCGATCATCTCTTTTTGCCGGAGCTGCCAGGAGGGCGCCCTCGTCATCTCCGCCAAGTTCCTCTCCGCCGGATTCCTCTCCGCCGGGTTCCTCTCCGCCGAGATCAAAATCATCTCCACCCATATCATCACCCAAATCTCCCATTTCATCAGAACCGAGTCCGAGGTCCCCACCCAAACTGGCGGCCGCCTGTTCGCCGGCGGATTCAGCGGCTGCATTTAATTCTGCTTCATACGTTCTGTCGTGAAACATTTCTCTTTGATTTCTGACAAATTCCTCTTCCGATAAATTAAAAATATTTTGAGCAATCCAGCGCCGGCTAAAGAAATTCTCCGTTGCACCCCCCGCAATATCAAATTTAATTTTCCAGTGCTCTAATTCCTGCATTTCTGCTATCTTGGAGGGATTATTTAGCTTCAACCTGAAACCAACAAGATCGTCACCCCTGAAACCAAGCGTATAGAGGTGGACAATTCCTATTTTTTCAAGTTCTGCGATAACGGCGCGCTGCAACCTCTGGATTGTCCGTGCAAATCTTACGTCTTTTTGTGCTAAAGTTGTTTTATCCTCGTTAGCTCCCCCCTCCGAATCACTTGAGAGGTATGCGGACGGAATTTTCAGTGCAGCAAAGAGTTTATCTCTAAGATATTTAACATCATCAATGTCTCCAGTGAACTGTCCACCCTGCAATGTTTCGATTTTTGATGATTCACCGCCGCGAACTGGAATAAAATAGTCCTCTTCTACCGAAAGCGGATTATAACGTAAGTCGACGCGGCCCGTATTGGCATCAACTACTTGATTTCTCTTCATGGAAGTAATTGTTTTCTGGACAAAGGTTTCGACATCTTGCGGAGCGATGTTACCCACATCAATATAAAAAACGCGGCGTTCAGCAGAGCGAACGATGCGATAAGCCATCATTGCGTCTTCCATTAGTGTCAATTGTCTCCAAATTCTCCTTCCAGACTCAAGAACCGAAGTACCATATGGGGAGTACTTGTCATTTCCCAATACTCTAAAGTGAGCAATTTGCCAATTTTCAAAAGTCATACCGGCAGAATTCCACTGGTACTGGACATAATTGGGATTTGTTGGATCTTCTCCCTCCATTCTCTCTACCTCTTTAAGCGGGATGGGGATTACGGATTTAATTCCAATTCTCTCGTCAATATCGAGATAAAGAATAAAATCTCCGAATTTGCACATAGATCGGCACCAGCCATAGAGATTGTGATTAATATTTAAAATATTTTCGTATAATGACCTCAAAATAGATTTAATTTCTTCGTTTGAACACTCAACGTGCAACATGGGAGACAATGCTGAATGAGTCGTCATCTCATCTGCATAAATATCCATAGCAGATGCAATTTCGGGCATATATTCCATCTGCTCATAGTCAATATATCTTTCTGCCCTGTTTTGTTGTGCCATTATTTTTGAATGCATAACATCAAACGGGCTGTATTCTGATCTTCTGAATTGTTGACCCGACGCGGACCTGAATTGCGTGGAATATTTGTCCAGGGCGCTTCTTCGAATCTTTCGATTCATTTGTGTACGCCAGTTTACGATTGGTCCGGAAAATAGTCTCGTTAGTCTTCTAAATAATTCAGATTGTGGATTATTTGGATTATTTTTTTGATCAGCCATTTTTTATCCTTTTATTAGCCATGAATATTGCTTATAGTCTTCTTTTGCCTTAAACATTTTTTCATCCAAGGCTTCTTTCTTATTATAGCCTTCCATTCCTGGAATTGTTGTATTTATTTTTGTATTGACAGCAACCATTGAGTTTAAACAAGCTTTTTTAAATTCTATATCTCTCTTATTTACTGTTAGCGCCGTGTCTCTTACCCAACATGCTATTGCTAATGACATTATTAAGTCATCATTATATCCCCTCATTGCTTGAGGTTTGCCATTATACCAGATAAAAGTGCGCAATTCGTTGGAAAAGCGAACAGAATATACTTTAATTAGTTTGTTTCTCACGAATTCTTCCAATTTTGCCACAATAAGGGGCCGTGTTTTTAAAGAAGTAGTAAATCCCGCCACTGCGTTGGCCATTCTTTCGCCCTGATGACTCTCTACGAACTCATGAGTGCTTTTTACGGAGTAATATAAGTTTGAATATTCTAAATCAATGAGCTTTTCAAGCACAGATATTCCAATTCCAACATTTTCCACCACCAATAAGCAGTTTCCATATTCTTTTCCCGCTTGCATGAGGACGTTGGAGTACATATCCAAACTTGGTTTTCCTTGATATTCCGCAACAACCTCCATTGTTTCTAGTTTTATAATATGAAACACAGAATAATCTGCGCCGTCGCCTCTGGCAACGTCTGCCACCAGCAAATAAGAACATTGAGGATCATATTCTTCCCAAATCCACATATTTCTGTCGAATCCTGCCCTATATTTAGGATCACATACCATTCCCTCTATCCAGTCAATGTCGTCTGGGTGGATCACACTCTCACCTGATGTATTGAAGTTACATTCTAGCTCTTGGGCTATCTCTCGGCGAGACATATTCCTCGTTTCTTTGTCGAACCAAGCCTGATCTCTGTCAGGATGGACGTCCCAGTTCAGTATAATGGGATGAAAATCGTTTGACCCCTCCGATGCCTCGCTATATGTCTTGTGAAACCAATTTCCCACACCATTTGGAGTCGATAATGCGATCACTCGACCACCAGTTGAGATTGTGGGATATAAACCGGCCCATAATTCATCCAAACTCTCAACGTGTGCGGCCTCGTCGATCACCAAAAGAGAGAGGGCCTCAGAACGACCAGCATCGCCGGAAGTAGAGGCGGCTTGGATCTGAGAACCGTTAGAAAGTTCGAAAGATGCCCTATTGTCGATAGATATTTCCGCGATGAGAAGGAAATTCGGAATATTTTTCATAATTGCCTTGACTTTCTTAACAAGGTTGGCCGCTGTTTTGAATTTTGTGGCCATAACGAGGATGTTTTTGTCTCTATGAAACAACATCATCCAAACAATATAGCCGGCAGCGATGGTTGAGATACCCAACTGTCGTGCTTTGAGGATTACATTAAAGCGATAATCATTAAAATCAACTAACAAATCCGCCTGATAATCATAGGTCTTGAATGGAATAAGTCCCTTGATCGGATGTGAGATTCTTGCGTAATTATTTACGAAGTAGACCGGATCTTTTCCACACTTCAATATTTCAGCTACTATTTCCTTTTTGGATAGTGTGTATGACATTTGTTATTCTTTTAAGATTTAACGTGCTTCTTTAAAATATGGTCCCCGATGGGAACGCTCGAAGTTTCATTGTGGTTACCTGTGAGCCACACAAATTCACCGTCGCGGGGCTCCATATGTGTCTTCAGAACATCATCCTTTACACGGCCATCATATGTATTATCAATTCCCCCGTTTATATCAGAAGTTAGTGTAAGTGTCCAATAGTAAGTAGGTTTTGAAAATCTACCTTCTTTCAAAAACTTTTGGTATTTTACATCCACAGAATTTGAAATTCCCTCACCAAGAGTCTCAACGTTTTTCATTCCACCAATTTTAAAAAGCTTATGACACATAACAAACGTCCTAATTCGACTCGTATTTTGCACAATACATTTTATTTCCTCTTTTGGAGAGAGTGAAAGAGATTTCCCTGTGATTATTTTATATTCTTTTTTAAGAAAGTCCGCAATTGCATGAATTCTGCGATCACATTCCTCTTCGAATCCAGATGCATAAACATCGGACAATTTTATATTTGCCTCATAATTAATTTGAAGCATATCTCCGATAATTTTCACCCCGAAGCCGTCTAGGACGCGAGAATCAATAATTGGACAGCCCTCCTCTCGACTTAGTCCGATTTTCTTGGCATCTCCACTTACGAAGCGTTCGTCGTGGGCCCCATCATAGGCATTTGCGGCTGCCTGATTAATACCTTGTATAATTTCTAATGTTGTTGCCATTATTCTTCCCTCGTGTCGGCCATTAATTGCCGGATCTTGTCTGCGAACCTCTCGCGTTGGTCCACTGGCGTTTCTTTTCCGGAATAACGCGACAATCGCACATCGCCACTTGACAGAGCGTCGACGGCCGCGAGTAGGTTTTTCCAATGCTGCTCTTCTGATGTATGCGGGCTCTCTGTTGGCTCACGAGTGTCGAGAGGATCAGTAAATGGAGTTCCGCCCAGGTCAACGTCGCCACCCTCATACTCACTCCAGTCCCATTTCCCACCTTTAAAACCTTCAGAAATAGATTCAAGTTCTTCTTTAATGATTTTTCTCAATTGTGATTTCGTAAGTTTCATAATTTATTCCTTTTGTTGTGGGCGCCAGCCTGCTTTCCAGCGATTTTCTCTGCCTTCGACCCATTGTATATAACATTTAAAGCAACAATCAAACTTTGTCATGTAAACATTGTCTCGCAAATCAAAAGAAAATGAAGAACAAACCGGACAAACTCGATCCTCGTCTTTACTAAATAGTTTTTTACTTATTAAAATGCCATCAACTTCTACTTTTTCGTTCTTTTCTCGGTATTTTACCTCTTTTTGATACAATTCGCGAAGTTGTTGCTGGTATTCTTTTTCTTTCTCGTCAGTCCAATCAGATTTGGGGTGTTTTATAGCCTCTTTTCCATACTTCTTAGAAATGGCGACTTCATACTTG
>Ga0255048_10000966_pt1 | contig 21071 bp, 24 predicted proteins | sample JV7_2_2_MG_FD_183619 | JGI IMG/M metagenome (GOLD analysis project Ga0255048, IMG submission 183619) | Seawater microbial communities from Jervis Inlet, British Columbia, Canada - JV7_2_2 | ecosystem: Environmental > Aquatic > Marine > Inlet | place: Canada: British Columbia | collected 2016-10-06
CAATTGATGAGATTTCTAAAATGTATGAAGAAGTTTCCAACAGTATATTGGCTGGGAGTGGTGTTGTGTCCAAGGTGGTATCAGTAACCAAGCTTGATACAGAAGATTCATTAGAGGACATTGCAAGCCAGATATTCACCCAAATTGATTGGATGGATAGTGTGGAAACATTATTGAGTACTCCTGATATTGGTGCAAATGATTCTACACCTGAAGAATTGGAAAAAGCATATTTCAATAACACATTGGTGATAGGTAGTGAGTGGTGTGGTTGTATTGAAAGGAAAGAACTTGAGAGCAAGGGTGCAGATTTCGATGATACCTATTATTTCAGGGATAGAGAAACTGGAAGTCATGGATGGGCATGTTTATGGTGTAATAAAATAGTTCAAGCAGGTTAAATTATTGGGTGTCATTTGGTTGTTGAAAACAACACTGATAGTTATGGATTCACAGATGGCATCCTTAAATTTTTAAAAAATGTGAGGTGATATGATGACACATGAAGAAGCATTATCAAATGAATCTCAGAAGAATGATCCCAGAGTAAGATCAATATCAAAAGATATATTTGATAGAAAAATTCACAGAGCCAGACAGGTATTATTGGAAAAAGGAATAATTGCTTTAGATGGTTCTGGTGAACCAGATGTTGAATCATTGTTTACAATGTTAAGATGGTTTGAAAATGAACAATTAATAATTAGAGACATGGATGAAATTTCCAAAAAACAAATCCATAGAAAAGTTATGAAGGATATTGGTTATCCAAGGAGAGACAGATGAGCTCTGAAAAGTATGATCCAAGAGAATGGGAAGGGACTGAATGTCCTCATTGTGGAACGATTTGGGATGGTGAATCAATGTGTGAATCTGAAGGATTTACATCTGAACCAGAACCACCGATAACTGGCACATTTGCAAAATGTGGTGAGTGTGGAAATAAAATTAGCAGTATAGCTCTGTATTGGGAAATGTAAAATTAAATAGTGAGGTGCACTATGATTTTTAACTGGAATGATGGTGGAAGAGAAGAGGCTGGGTTTACAGGAACAGCTGGAGATTGCACTGTCAGAGCGATTGCAATTGCAACAGAACAGCCATATAAAAAGGTGTATGCTGATTTGTTTGATTTGAATCGTAAAAAAAATCCAAAGGGAAAACAATCTCCAAGGGATGGCAAAACTTCAATGTATTCAATTCACAAATATTTGAATTCTATTGAATGGGTGTGGATTGCTACAATGGGAATTGGAACTGGGTGTAAAGTTCATTTAAGACATGATGAGCTTCCAGCTGGAAGAATAATTTGTAGATTGAGTAAACATCTGGTGGCTGTTATAGATGGTGTAATTAATGATATTTATGATCCATCTCGGCAAGGCACAAGATGTGTTTATGGATATTGGATTAATGGAAAGGAGGTGTAAATCTTTTTTAGATAGGTTTTTTGGTGTTTGTTTTGTATATTAAATTAATCCACTTTGGTGGAATCATGTAAAGTTTAAAAGTGAGGTGTTATTATGTCACATCAAGTTGATAAAATGATGTATTCAGATTATGCCATGCCATGGCATGGACTTGGAACTGCGATTGAAGGACTTGCTACCAGTGCTGAGGCACTGAAAAAAGCAGGTTTGAATTTTCAAGTTAAAAAAGCTCCAATTTTCAGGAAAACCAAAAAAGGGAAATATGTTGAAGTTCCCAATCATTTTGAAACATTTCGAACTGACCGAGATTTGAATCTTGGTGTAGTTGGTAGAATTTATACTCCATATCAGAATGAAACAGCATTTGATTTTATGGATGGATTGGTTGGTGGAAAGGAAGCAATGTTCGATACAGCTGGGTCATTGAGAAATGGTGCAACTGTATGGATGTTAGCAAAGCTTCCAGGACACATCAAAGTAAAAAGTGATGCTGTTGAAAAGTTCCTTTTGTTATCTAATGGTCATGATGGAACAATGCCAATAACTGTGAAATTCACTCCTGTTCGTGTTGTTTGTTGCAATACACTGACTGCTGCTTTGAGGGAAGGGAAATCCACTGTTCAGTCACAATTAAGAATTCGTCACACAATCAATGCTCATGAAAAGATGATTGAAGCATCCAGAATACTTGGAATTAGCAATGAGTATTTTGAAAAAACATCGGAAATATATGGTGAAATGGCAGGGTTCAAAATCAACAAAGCATTGTTGGATAAATATTTCACCACAATCATCCCTGATCCACCTGAAAGATTTGGAAATGATGGTGCCCAAATAGTTAACAATACCAAGGCTGTGAATACTCGGGAAAAGCTGGTTGAGATTTTTGAAACCAGCCCAACCATCAATAAGGTTAAATCAGCCAAAGGAACACTTTGGGGAGCATTTAACAGTGTAACAGAATACATTCAGCATTACAAGCTTGTTCCAAATGAGGATAAGGTTGATGGACTGAGATTTGATGTTACAGTTGCTAATCAATTTTCTGGTTCTCATTTAATGAGACAAGATGCAATGAATGCTGCTTTGGAGCTTGTTAAAAAATGAGGTTGAGGGTTAATGCAAGGGTGCAGGGTGAAAAATCCTGCACCTTTTATTTTTTTAAAATTTTTATAATAAAAAGGGGAATGTTATGGATAAAGGTGAAATTATTAGCTTTATGGGCATTGGTCCAAAAGCGGGTGAATATTGGACAACCAATCGACATAATTGTCTTGGTAGGTCACAAATTAAAATCACCATTAAAGATAACGGAGATTTTAAAACAAGTTGCCCTTGTTGCGGAGATTCGCCAACGGTTTTATTTGAATTTAACCAATTTTCATTTTTCGCAGGGATTATAATTTAAACCAAACAAATAATGTTAAAAATAGTGAGGTGAAGAAATGGCACGAGCAACACTTGTTAAGAAAGCACGAAAAGATTATCCACAAGCTGGAATCAAAAAGGGTGAATCATATTGGTGGTGGCAGTTTGCATTTTCAGCACGATCATTATCAAAGACAGAGCCAACCAGAAGTCAATTAACACAATCCTCATTTCTTAGCCAATTGTATGCATTGGAAGATGGAATTGATTGGGATGTATTTGAAACATTTGCTGGATTGCAAGATGAAAGGGATACACTAATTGCGGAAATTGATAATCTGAGGGATGAGGCACAGGATTCTCTTGATAATATGCCAGAACATTTACAGGACACATCAAGTTCAGGGGAGCTGTTGACTGAAAGAATTGAGATGCTGGAACAATGGAGGGATGAATTGGAGAATGTGGATTGTGAGTTTGATGATGGTGATATGGATAAGGATGAGGCTGTGGAAAAGTTGGATGAGCTGAAAGATGAATTGAATGGTATTTCATATGAGGGCAGCTGAAATGGGATGGTTGAAAAGTATATTGTATGATTTAGGGAAAATTGCCAATGATACAAAAGCAGTCCAAAAGAATACTAAGACCAAAAGGATTGTAAGGAGAGGCATTGGCAAGAATGTTTTTAAGGGAGTAAATAAGTTGTTAAAGTGAATTGATTAGAAGTCATTTAAATTGGCTTTAAAATAGTGAGGTGCTTTATGGCAAAAATAACATCAGATGATGTGAATGCTGCAAAGGACGATGAGTGTTCAAAGAAGATTATTTATGATAAGATATTTTTTGATGAAATAGGAAATCCTGTAGTTTTCCTGTGGTTAAAAAGAATTGGAGTTCATACCAATGATATTGATAATTTGCTTTCAGATATAAACAATTGTTTTTGGGAATCAGTTCTGGAATATAAGCATGAAAAGATTCCTTTTGAGATGTTTGTATGGACATATTTCAAAACCACAGTGTCTTCATTTTATCATAGGAAAAAAGCAAAAAAGCTTTCCATGATTAATATAGGACTTGTTGATAAGAATGGGAATGGTGTAGAGGTTTATGATGTTGGGGAATTAACAGATGATGTTACTATTGATTTTGAGACCGTTGTTGGAATGCTTCCATCACCTGCCCCAACTATTGCAAGGTGTTTGTTTTACTCTGGGTGGAATGGAAAAGAAATTAGGGAGTATTATGGAATGGATTATGATGAGTATTACAAAAATCTTGGGATAGTTAAAAAAGCAGTTTCACAATATTTACTTGGTGATTTATGATAGTGTTGTTTGAAAATGATGATGGTGGATTAAAAGTTACCTATGCTTATGGAGAAGCTGAGGACATTGTCACTGCTGAAAATCTGATAGATGATTGGTTAAGGGATACAGGATTTTTTTATCAGGGAATGATTGACAAAACGGAGTTGGAAGATGAGGTTGGATCTTTAATTACAAAGTGGTATGTTGTAGGGAATGAAAATACATTTGAATGGGTTGTTAATTTAAAGGAATTGGAACTAAATGATAACATAAAGGAGAGTATTATGACCGTAACAAAAAAACCACCGTATGGATTGTGGAGTGTTAAGGCATTGAAGCTGGAATGCAAGGACAGAGGAATAAAATCAGTTGATGGGATTAATGATAAGAAGAAGCTGATTGCTTTGTTGATTGCAGACGATAATGTTGATGACCAAAAGAAGAAAGGGAAGGTGATTGAGGCTGATGTCACAGAGTCAGTTGAAATCAAAGATTCTTCTGATGCAGACAAGAAGCCTGAAGCTGAGGATGAGGTGGATGATGATGAGTTTGATTCAATGGACAGGAAACAACTGAAAATCCATATCAAAAGGAAAGGGTTGGATGTGGTTGTTTTCAAAACTGATTCTGATGATGATATTAGAGATAAAATCAGAAAAGCTCCCAAAAAGATTCCACAGGATGAAACAGGACAGTATGTTCAGGAACAAATGGAAAAGCCTAAGAAAAGGGTGGTTGGTCTGAATCAAGAATTGATGGATAAGAAATTATGGATAAAAGGATGTCAGTTCTTATCCAGTGAAAAGAAACAAATGATAATTGATGCCAAAACTGAGGTTGAAAGGGAAAAGATTTATAAGGAAGTGAGAAAAAAATACAAGCAGGTTCTGAAAACACAATCAGAGAAGCAGAAGTTGTCAAGTCAAAAGAATAAAGCAAAATAAGTGGGAAAGTTTGGGAAGCTGGGCACTCCGTTTTGGAGTGTCTGGCTTCTTTTGTTTAAAGCATAATTTTCCCATGGGACATGGCTTCTGTCATTAGGAAATAAGACATTGGTAGGATTTTATAGGGTGGCATTAATAATACAGTTTAATACAGGAGAAACAAAAAAATGGCTTCTATTGCAATTGTTGGTGGTGGAATAGCTGGTTTAACAGCAGGTTTTTATTTAAGTGAAAAGGATATCACCATATTTTCAGATAAGCTTGGTGGTGAGTATTTGAAAGGTGGATTCAAATATCTTCACCATACACATTATGTTGAGGTGCTTGTAAATGGACTTGGTATTACATATGATATAGAAAAAGTTGATGGAGCAATTCTTCATAATAGGAAAACGTTTCACCATCCAGATATTTTCTGGACAAACACAAGGCTTGCACATGATTTGCAGATGAAGCATTGGTCAAAAACAAGAGGTGATAAGAAATTTGATAACAGGTGTATGGATGATCCAACCAATCAAAATTATCCAAGAGGGAAAATAGAATGTCATACTGGAAAGGTGATATCTGAATTAATAGATATTAATGAATCAAAGAACAGGATTAAGCTTGGAGCAATTGACAGAGAAGATTTGATGAATATTGTGGAAGAATACGACAAGGTGATTTATACAATTCCAATAGATTTTCTGATTGGAAAAAAATTGAAATATGAAATATTACATTCTTACAAATTCAAATATGACGGATATTATCCGTTTGAATATCTATATACACCTGATTTTGATGTTCCATTTCATAGATTGGGATTTGACCATGCCTATCACACAGTTGATGTTGAGGTGGATGGAAGAAATTTCATGAGTGAATTGAATAATACATTTCCATTTTGGGCAAAGGATGAACTGGGAATTACAGTTACCGAACTTTTGGATCAAACACAGTTGAAAGGGCATATCGCTGAGGACTGTAATTTTGAAAAAAGTATTCCTGAGAATGTATTCTTATTAGGACGATATGCTGAGTTCAATAAAAGGGTGCTGTTTCATAATGTTGTGGATAGAATTGTAGAAAATAAAGGATTGTTTAAATGAATGAACTTGAAATAATGTGGAAGATTCAACAGGGTCATAACAAAAGATTTTATGATGTTGAGAAGTTTGATAATGACAAGGAATATGCTTACAAGGTTTTAAAAGATTATTCACTTGGAATGATTGAGCAAACAATTAAGATGTTGAATTGTTTTGACTGGAAGATACACTCATTGTTGAGAAATGAGGATGTGGAAGGTGCAAAGCAGCAAGCAGTGGATGTCATGAAATATTCATTTGGTGTTCTTCAATTTTTAGGAGTTGAAACAGCTCATGAATTTGTGGATTTGTATTTTGATAAATCAGATATGCTTGAGCAGAAATGGGAACAGGATAAAATCAAGTATGACACCACAACTAAAGTGGTGGTGTGTGATATTGATGGATGTATTGCTGATTATAGTAGTTCATATGAACTATTTCTGAATCAAGAGTGCAACATGAAAAGAGTCTTGGAAGATAGAACCAATTACAGTTTTCATGTTGCATATGGAATATCAAAGCAAGCTGAAGAAGAGTGTTATGAAAGATTTGTTTTATCAGGTGGATTCAGAAATTTGCACCAGATTGAGGGTGCTGGTGGTGTATTGAGAGAATTGAAATTGGCAGGATTTAAAATAGTATTATTAACAGCCAGACCAAGCTGGATATGGAGCAGAATTTATCAGGATACGATTTGGTGGTTAAGTGATAATGAAATAAAATATGATATGATTTTATGGGACAAAGACAAGGCTGATTCTATTGTTAACAATGTGTTTCCTGCTAATGTTGTTGCAATGGTAGAGGACAGGGATAAGCATGCAATTGAGGTCAGCCACCTCAATATACCAGTGTTGCTTTTAGACACTTCCTACAACAGGGGAGTTACAGACACAAAGTATATTACAAGGGTGATGGACTGGAAAGAAATTATAAAGAGGATTTTGGAATAATGGATTTAAAACAATTACAAAAAGAACAAAAACTGTGGGTGGAACATAATTTTATTCCAAGAATAGGTAATTTTACACCAGAATTGCTTGAATCTGTTGCTCCATTATTAGGAGCACTGGAAGAGCTTGGGGAATTAGCCCATTCTCATCTAAAACAAGGACAAAACATAAGAGTTGCAGAGAAACATGTTGAAAATGCAAAGGATGCTATTGGTGATATAGTGATTTATCTTTCTGATTATTGTAGTGCAAGAAATTTTAATTTTGGAGATATTGTTAAAAATGTATGGGGTGAAGTAAAGAAAAGAGATTGGAAGAAAAATAATAAAACAGGAGTTGGAAGATGAAAGTTGAATTAATTAGTTACACACAGAATCCAATTGAAACACTTTATGTAGTTTGGATGAAAAGCAAGTTTGCAAGTTTCAATATGTCTGTAGGTGATATACAACAAAAAATGGTGTCTGATCCAGGATTTGAGGGAAAGGTTCTTGATATAGCTAAAAGGGTGTTGGCTCAGAATATACCAGTTGGAGAACATTTGGATTTTGTTTTTATACTTTATGATATTCCAATTAGTTTAAGGGAACAGATGGTGAGGCACAGGATTGGTGTTCATGTTGGTGATAATTATGGAGTGGATGTTATACCTGATTTGGCTGATAGTAGTTTTTGGTCACAATCAATGAGGATCAAGGACATGAGTAAGTTTGCTGATAATAAGGAATTTCACACTCCTGAATCAATAAAAGCCAATGCTGGTGCACAAAGAGAATATGATAAGTGTATGTTAGAAATTCAAGATGTTTATAAAATGTTATTGTCATCAGGCATACCAATGGAAGATGCAAGGAATGTTTTACCACTTGGCTGCACTATGGACATCAGCTGGAAGTTGAATCTTAGCTCTTTGATTCATATCTTAGGGAAAAGAAGTTGCTGGATTCTTCAACACTCACTTTGGGAACCAATCATAACAGGCATGATAGATGAACTGTGTGATAAGATTCATCCAATGTTCAGAAATATTATTTTACCACCTTGTTTTAAGGATGAGAATTTCACTGGATGTGTATTTATGCTTGAAAATGAGAGAAGGGTGAGTGGTGAAGATAAGTTACCAGTGTGTAGTTTATATTGGCACAATCACATGACTCCTGATAATAAGCAAGAACATGCAAGGAAATTGCCAGAAATGAGGACAAGGATGTCTGAATTGTCAGATAAATATGGGGAACTTTGGGGAAAGAATCCATACACAGGTGAAATAAAAAGGGAGGATAGTGAGTGAGTAATCTAATGAATACAGTTCATTCATATGGCTTGTTAATAAAAGGTCATTATGGTGAGCATTTAATAGCTGAAAATGGATTAATGTATTATGATTTTTGGGGAGATGAGGGAGTAAATAGTCTTCCATATGATACAGTGTCAAGGATAATTGCAGAACATATATTTGCAAATGAACCTATACATGTCCCAAAAATGTATCTTTCAAAATATAGAGAAATGTTTGCAAAGTCATTGGTGAGATTTACAAAGATAGATGGATGGGGCATTAGAAAAGATGATGGAAAGGTATTTTTTAGTAATAGTGGAACAGAAGCAAATGAAGCAGCAATAAAGCTGGCAAGATTGTATTGGTATAAGCTGAATTCTCCATACAGATGGAACATTGCAGTGATGAAAGGGAATTTTCATGGTAGAACAGGATTTAGTTTGGCTGCATCTGATTCAAGTGATTCACCATACCACAAACTTGGATTTGGTCCAATGCCAGCTGGATTTTATCACTTTGAAACCATAGGTGAATTGTATGGTCTCTCCAAAATTCCTGGAGGATTGGCAGCTGTAATGATGGCTCCAGTTCTTGGAAATAATTGTATCAAGGTTTATGATTATGAATTGTTTGCAGGTTTACAAATATTTCGTAATGATACTGGAACATTGATTATATTCGATGAGGTTCAAGTTGCAATGGGAAGGACTGGGAAAAATATGGCATTTCATCACCAAGATTTGACTCCAGATATTGTAACAGTTGGAAAAGGAATTGCATCTGGATTTCCATTAAGTGCAACTGTTGCTCGTAAAGAAGTTGCTGAGGTATTTACTCCTGGATCTCATTTTAATACATTTGGTGGAAATGAGTTAGCTTGTAAAATTGGACTGCATGTTGTTGATTATATAGACAATAATTTAGAAAGGATTGCAAAGCTTGGAAAACATATTAGGGAATCATTGGGGGAATTGTATTTTATCAAATATGTAACAGGGCTTGGAATTCACAATGCTTTCCAAATAGATTTTGATAATGTTCCATATGATGGATATGAGTTTTGCAAGAAAGCTTTTGAAAATAATTTGCTAATTTGCACCCACAGGCGGCATGGTGAGATTAGATTTACACCTCCAATTAGTGTGTCCCAAAAAGTGGTAGATGAGGCAATTGAAATGTTGGTTAAAACAAATAAGGATTTGGTGGGATGAAAAAGATAACTAAACTGGAAATTGATGGTATGGAATTGGTTGTGATTCATCAGGCTGAAGATGAGAAGATTTTGAATAAATCAGATTATAATTTGCCATACACTCATCATTGTGTAAGTTCAGCTGTTGTTACTCGTGAGTTGACGGCATTCAAAAGACTGTTACACGATGATAAGGTAACTGGTGTAAAAACAGTGGCAGATATATTTGGTGGAGCTGGATTTAATTCAGCTATGGTGAGAAGGATGTTTGAGATTAAGAAACACCTGATGATTGACATTGATGATGATTGCTGTGAAACTATGGAATATAATTTTGGAAAGGAAAATGGAGTTACAATTTTGAATGGTGATACATATAAGATTGTAAAGAGCATTAAGGAAAAATATGATTTTATAATAAGTGAATTCAATCGATTCACTTTTGGATCAACACTGAAGGGCAAAGAGAATTTTGAATTGTTTCCAAGGTTGTTTGGAATGTCAAAAAAATATGTTTACATATTGGATTCTGCAGTGTATGGATTGAAAAGATTTCCATCAACAGTGTTACACTATGAGGGAATATTTGAGAAAAAATTCACCAGTCCAATGGATTATTTCAGGTATTTCAACTTGTGTGTTCAGAAAGCTTATGGATTTGGTGTTCCACTTGTTATTGTAAATGCTGGAATGATTTATGCTTCTATGCTGTTTATCAAGGGATATGATGGGGAAACAAAGATTTTAAAAGGCAAGTCAAATATCTCAAAAAGGATATTGGTTGAGAATGAATATAAATGATTTGAAGGATTGCATTCAGCCGGTAGATTATTATGATTTTCCTGAATCACTTATTGCATTTTCAAGGTCACTTATCAATTCTGATTTAGCTGTTTCTGATAGAAGTGTATTTTTTAGGAAAAGAAACAAACAGCTGACTTTGATTACATACACTTGTGATTCACAAAAATTATTGGATGTTATCAATAGATTAAAAGGGAAAGAATTCAAGGTTAAATCTTTGAATTATGTTAATAAGGATATGGAGGCATTTGATAAAATAAGCTATGGAAAAGAGTATTATGTTAAAGCTGGTTTTGAATTTAATTTCTCACATGTAAATAGCAGGAAAAGAACAAAAGCAAAAAACAGGTTGAAGAGATGTGAGGCAATTTATAGTGATGTTTCAAATGATTTTACATTTAAGGAATTTCAAGGTGTTTTTGATTATTGGTTAAAGGATGCAGCTGCCAGACATTTTATGGTAATCAAGGGACATTATCTTCAGTATGCACACAGGTTCTTTTCAGATCCAAACAGTGAAATTAGAATGATTGGATTTAGAGATAGTGATGGAAATTTGTATGGTGTTGCTGGATATGAGGTGTTTAAGAATTGTGCACAGATTACATTAATGAAGCACAGGATTGGTGATAATAATTTTTCAACATTTTTTTGGGTGAAGATAATTGAACATATATTGAAGTATGACAATGTGGAAAAGGTATTCTGTGGGACAACGGCTGATGTATTGAAACAGAAGCTTGGAATGCCATTTGATAAATCATATAAATTAAAGGTGTAGATAATGGATCAGGAAACGCTGTTTGAGGAGTTTAATGAGAAGAGGAAAGAAAGACTTAAAATAGGGCTAAAAAAATATGGTGATGTTCTTGTTAATAAGGATGATTTGGTAGTTGATATTGAGGAAGAACTACTGGATCTTGCTAATTATGCATATCTTCTATACACAAGAATACAGAATTTCAGAAACTTACATCCTGGAATAAGAGGAGTGGATTAAAAAAGGATACAAATGTGAGCATAACCTCATTGAATCCAGCAAGCAGAGAAAGAAATTACAGGTTGATCTGTGGGTAGCTTATAACCTGCAATGTGAGCCCCAGAATCTTTGCCATTTGTGTTCTTATTTATTATGAGTGATTTTATACATTTACATTGTCACAGTGAGTTTAGTGCACTTGATGGAATGCCAAAGGTGGATGAGTATGTCATAAAGTGTAATAAGCTTGGAATGGACGCACTGGCACTAACAGAACATGGCAATTTAAGATCCATATATCAGTTGCAAATTAGAACAACAAAGAAATTTGAGTTTAAGGGAAAGAAATATGATTTCAAACCTATCAAGCCAATATTTGGAGTTGAGTTTTATATCACACCAGCTAAACACAGTCAAAGAGGACTTCCAGAATCAGTTAAAAGGAAAATGAAATCTGAGAGCAAAGATGAAAAGGAATTCAAGAAAAAGGTGTTTGAATTAGAAACTGATATTGGAATAAGAAAACGATATCACTTGCTTGTTTTTGCAAAGAATCCAAAGGGATTGGAAAATATTTTTGCACTGAATCATGTGGCATGGAAATATGGTCATTATTATCGTCCAAGAATAGATATGGAATTGCTTAAAAAGCACAGAGAAGGATTGGTTGTAACAACATCTTGTATTGGTGGATGGGCACCATCACTTGTTTGTGAGGATAAAATGGATGCTGCATCTGAATGGATGCTGAAAATGAAAAAGATTTTTGGGAGTGATTTGTATGTTGAGATACAGCCTCAAAAAATGGATGACCAGATTGTTGCAAATAAAAGAATGTTGATGTTGGCTGATGAATTCAAATTGAAAGTTATTGCTACAAATGATTGCCATTATTTGGACAAGGAAGATTATAAAAGCCATGATGTTCTTCTTGCTATCCAATCAAACAAAACACTGAAGGCAGCAGATGTATGGAAATTTGATGATAATGAATTTTATGTTAAGACAAAACAGGAAATGATTGATTCCTTCAAAGCCACTCACCCATACATTAGTTCAAAAGTTGTAAAGCTGTCACTTGAAAATACATTGGAGATAGCTGAGAAGTGTAATGTCTCATTGGAAATAGATAGGAAGAAGGGGATCCTACCAAAAATTAACATTCCAACCGAATATAGTGGTGAGAACAATTATCTTATAAAATTGTGCAAGAGTGGTTGGCAATGGAGAGAAATGAGAAAAAGGGTGGTTGCAAGGGCAAAGGAAGTGGGAATAACTGAAGATGAATCAATGCAAATTTATAAGGACAGGCTGAAGCTGGAACTGAATAGAATTATTGACTTGAAATTTACAAGATATTTTTTGATGATTTATGATTTAGTTGATTGGGCAAGAAAACAGGATATTCTCGTTGGTCCAGGAAGGGGATCTTCATCTGGAAGCTTGGTTTGTTTTTTATTAGGCATCACATCAATTGATCCACTCAAGTATGGATTGTTATTTGATAGATTTTTGAATAAGAATAGAATTGATTTTCCTGATGTGGATATGGATTTTGAAGATTCAAGAAGAAAGGAAATTTTCAAATATTTGTATGAAAAATATGGTGAAGATAATGTGTGTCAAATTGGCACAGTTGGAAGAATGAAAGGAAAGCAATGTCTGCTTGATGTTGGAAGAGTAAACAGTGTTCCGGTGGCAAGAACACTGGAAGTGAATAAACACATTGTTGAGAGATCTTCAGGGGATGCAAGGGCAAGTCAGACAGTTGAAGACAGTTTCAAAGAATTTGATGTTTGTAAAGAATACAATAAAGAATTTCCACAAGTTTTAAAGCATGTAATTAAACTTGAGGGCAAGGCAAGGCAGATGGGAATACATGCTGCAGGGATACAGGTTGCTCCAACAGATATTTCGAAAATAATTCCTATTGAATACAGGAAAAGTGGCGATGAAACAGTCAAGGTATCAGCCTTGGATTGGATGGAATGTCAAGGACTTGGATTGGTTAAGCTGGATGTCCTTGGTTTGAGGACACTAACTGTGTTGAAAACAGCATTGAAAAGGGTGAAGGAAAAATATGGTGTTGATGTTGATTTAGAAAAATTAGAATATAATGATGAAAAGGTTTTGGGAAAGTTTAGTGAAGGCAGTTTTGTAGGTATATTTCAATTTGATAGTGTTGGGATGACAATGATGTGTCGTGAATTAACATTTACAAATTTTAATGATATTATGGTTATGAATTCACTGTATAGACCTGGAGGAACAAGGTCAGGATGGGCAAAAAGATATATTCCAAGGAAGTTAGGAAGAGAAGAAGTGCCAAAAGTTCATCCTATTTTTGATGCAATAACAAAAGAAACATTTGGAATATTGATTTATCAAGAACAATTAATCAGGTCATTTGTTGAGCTGGCAGGATATGATCCAGGAACAGGAGATGAGTTGAGGAAAGCTATGGCAAAAAGCTATGGTGTTGAAACAATGGGGAAGGAAAAGGAACATTTCATAGAGGGAGCTGGGAAGAATGGAATGGATAAGAAAACTGCAAAGGAATTATTTGAAAATATGGCATTTTTTGGGAGTTATGCCTTTAACAAGTGTGTTGGAAAGGGAACACAAATATTGGTTTCAAGTGCAACAGGATCAATGAAAAAAATTTCAATAGAACAAGCTTATAAGAATAAGGAAAAATTTGTTTATAGCTATGATGAGAATAGAAAAGTTAGTTTCAAGAAACCAATAAAGGAGATAATTTATTCTGGTAAAAAAGAGTTGTATGAAATTTATGCTGAAACATCAGATAAAAGATTGAGGAAAATACAGGCAACTATGGAACATAGATTTTTAACAGATAATGGATGGAAGAAATTAAGTGAATTGGAAGTTGGTGATAAAGTTGTAACCAAGCAAGGGGAAACACAGTTATTTGGTGGTAATAATTCAAGATTTGGAATTGAGCCATGGAATAAAAATAAAAAAATTGGTCATAATAATAGTGGTGGAGATAAATCTGAATATCACAAGAGTAAATTATCTATATCTGCAAAGAAGAGGGACAGGAAAGGAAATCCAGGAAAAAGAAATAAGAAATTTATTGATTGGAATAGAAAACATGCTTTGAGAATGTATAGAGAAGGACTGTTTCCACAATCACATACATCAATTCAGCTTAAAATCAAAGAATTTATGATTAATGCAGGAATTTGGGATGGTTTTGAGATGGAAAAGAAATTTAAAGATAGATTTTCAATTGATATTGCAAATGCTGAATTGAAAATAGCAATAGAGTGTCATGGTGATTATTGGCATGCAAATCCTAAATATTATGAAAAAAGAAACCAAACACAAGGAAGAAATGTTGGCAGAGATAAAGTTAAGAAAAAAATGTTAGAAGATGATGGATGGAAACTATTGATTTTTTGGGAAGAGGATATAAATAATGATGTAGAAAAGTGTATTGAGATTATACAGAATGAATTAATTGAATTCCAATGCAATCCATTTGGATTTGGTGAAATAATGAGTATAGAATATAGAGGAATTGGGGATACTTATGATATTCATGTTGATGATGTGTGCCATAATTATTTAGCTAATCAATTTGTTGTTCATAATAGTCACGCCTCAGCATACAGTGCAATAGCTTATTGGGGGATGTGGCTGAAAACATATTATCCATTGGAATTTTTTTATTCACTTATGAAGTGTGAAGTTGATAAGATGGAAATAATGAGATATGTTTCTGAGGCAAGGAAAATGAACATTAAGGTATTGATGCCTGATGTCAACAAGAGTGGAATTGAATTTGGAATTAATGGTGATGGTGATATAATATCTGGTCTTGTTGATATAAAGGGAGTTGGTGGAAAGGCAGCATATGAGATTGCTGAACACCAGCCATTTTATTCTATTGCAGATATGTGTGAGAAGGTGAATAGAAGAGTGGTTAACAAGGGTGTATTTAAGTCACTTATTTCTGCAAATTCATTTAAATCATTGTATGATAATACAAAGGTGTTGAAAGCTGAAGTTAAGATGGGTAAGAAAGAAATGCCGATGTGGGAATGGATGTTAGAGATGAAAGAGGAAGGTGGAAGAGAATTATATGATAATTATAAGGATGAACCAAATTATACTGAAGAAGAAGAAATGAGAATGATGAGTGATGTTTGTCCTATTCCTCCTCCAAAACATAAATCAGAATATTATGGGACAGTTGTTAAACATCTTGATAAACACTTTCCCTTACAGAAGTGTGGAAACATTGACTGGAGTTATGAGAGGGTCAGAATCAAAGGTATTCTGGTGGAAGTCAAATACAATAACATAGGGGATTTTCATAAGTCTGATCCAAGTGATGAAGAAAAGAAAAGGATTGGATGGGGAAGACGATATGCAACTTTCAATGTTGAGGATGATACTGGAATAAAAAGATCTTCAATTGATATAGATATTTTCCCAACATTCAGACATATTATTGACAGGGGACTGGGAACACCAATAGTTTTAACAGGTAGAACATTCCAAGCAAATGAGTTGATATTTGCAGACATAATGGTGGACATGGATGATTTGACTGATAAGCTTGAAGTTGATAAGCCGTTAAAGGAAAGATTCAGGGATATGGATGTGTTTCAAAGATATTTCATAAGACACCCAACTTCAAAATATCGGAAAAAGACAAATTCAGTCTTCTTATTAAAAAAAGTATTGGAAAAGAATGATGATAAGCCATATCCTGTTGTTGTGCTGATTGTAAGGAAAAAGGAACATCTTACCAAAAAGAAAAAACAACCAATGGCTTTTGTGGACATAGAGGATAGTTCAGCCTCTGGAAGTATGGTGGTGTTTCCAAGTATGATGGAGTATGATTGGGCATTACAGGTTGGGAACATAGTAAAATTGTATGTGAATAAGAACAAAGATGGATTGTATATTAATAAAGCTGTAAACATATTAAAGGAACATTGGAAGCTTGTTAAGACTGAATGAAAGAGAGGATTTATGAAATATTTTCAGGAGTGTGAATATGTTGACAAAATTTTAGATGAAATTGGTGTATCATCACATTATGAAAAATTCATAAAATACAGAGCAACAGTGATAAGGCATTTAAGAGGAGTGAAGGTTGAATTTACAGAAAAATTGGAATATGAAAATAATATAATCAAATGGGAGTTGAAGACCAATGATTGATAGCAATGTTATAAAAGATAAGATGGATCAGATACAAAGTGCATTAATGATTCCATTGGATGAAGATACAGATATATCAGAACACTTAACACTTGGTGAGAATTGGGATGATCCATTTAAAATATTAGAGGCAATGGATACACAGCCACAGTATTATGGTGGCTGGAGCTCAATGTTGAAAACACTCAAACTGTTAAGAACAAAAATACAGGCTGAGTTTGATACATGGCTGGCAGTTCACAAAGAGGATTTACATGAAAGAGTGTATAATTTCAATTTGGAAAAGTTGGGCATGACACCTAACAATGCCAAGCCAACAGGAACGGAAATTGATAGAAAATTCAAGACAATTGTTTCACAGCCATCAAATAATGAAAAGGAAAAAAAGATTTCAGTTGGATTTAAGAAATACACACATGACTTGGAAGATGCTGACATGGATATAATTAGAGTTGAGGGGATAGCAAAAGCTTATGAACAGAGGCATGGGATGCTTATTTCCATATCTGCTTTGGTGAGATCAATGATGGATAATAATATTTATATAAAAGCAAAACCAGAAGATGGTGACAGAGACTTTTAACTAAACAAAATAATGGAGGAATTATGTCAAAGAAGAAATTTGCAGATAAGTATGCTGAATCTGATACAAGATTACAGGGTGGTGATCTTGATAGGATTGAGCTCAAGGATGGTGATAATTATGTTAGATTGGTTTCAGTTGATTATCAGGAAGTATATCTTCATTTTGTAAAGGATACAGAGGGAGCAAAAAGAAGGATAGTGTGTCCATGTCCAGTCAAGGAAAGGGCAAAAGCAGCAGAATTATGTCCAGTTTGTGCTCTTTATAAAGAAGATGGTGATGATGAGTTGTCAGCAAGCCAGAGATATCTTTTCAATGCAATTCAAGGAAGCAAGATTAAGGTTAAATCAGGTGGAAAGGTAGTTGTAAAAACAAAGCTTGATAATACAGTGAAGCTTTGGGATGTTGGTCCAATGATTTGGGGACAAATTTCTACAATGCAGCAGGAAGATGAATTGCCTGATTTGGATCTTATCAATTTGATTGTTAAGAAAACAGGGAAGAATTTGGGCACTAAATATGGAGTGATTCCTTCCACTAAGCAAACTCCATTTCCAAAAGAATTAACAGAGCCGATTGATTTGGAAGAAATTTCTATTCCAACACCACTGAAGGATATAAATGAGATTATGGGAATCAGCGATGAAGAAGGAAATGATATGAAGGAGGAAGAAGCTGTGGAAGAGGAAGTTGTGGAAGAGGAAGCTGAAGAAGTGGAAGAAGAGGAAGCTGAAGAAGTGGAAGAAGAGGAAGCTGAAGAAGTGGAAGAAGAGGAAGTGGTGGAGGAGGTAAAGGATAAGTTTGTTAAAATGGATAGAACTGAACTGAAAAAATTTATCAAATCTAAAAAGCTGGATGTTGTTGTAAAAAAATCATGGACTGATGATGATATTAGGGACAATATCAGAAGCAAGCTGTCAAAGGATGAAGTTGATACAGAACTTGAGGAACTTGACGAAATAGAATGAAATTATCTGAATGTAATAAATGCCCATTAAGTAAGTCAAGAACAAAGGTGTGTATTCCCAGAGGAAACAAAAGGATGGCAAGATATATGTTTGTAGGTGAGGCTCCTGGAAAGAATGAAGATGAACAGGGGTTGCCATTTGTTGGAAAAGCTGGGGATATATTAGCTGAAATAATTAAGCTTTTGGGCATAGCAATGAGGTTGGTTTACATTACAAATGTTGTGAAATGTAGACCACCAAATAATAGGGATCCAATTCCATATGAAATAGAAAGATGCTCTTCTTGGCTGGATAAGGAAATACAACAAGTAAAGCCTGATTTTATTTTTTGTTTGGGAGCAATTGCAACATCAAGAATTTCACCAGCAAGTAAAAGGGGAGACATAATTTACCATCCAATGTGGAAGTGTTATGTATTCTTTTTATACCATCCTGCTGCACTTGCATATGAACCAAATAGAAAAGTTGAAATGAATAAGCATTTGAAAGGATATAAGGAATTCATCGATGAGGCACATGGAGGAAGTTGATATGTCAAAATTGGATAGTGCACTTGCTCAAGTTAGGAAACTGTATGGTGATGGATCCATTATGGCATATGGAAATGATAATCCAATTGTAGAATGTGAAGTGATTTCAACAGGTTCGATAAGCTTGGATCAAGCACTTGGAATAGGTGGAATTCCCAAAAGAAGAATTACAGAAATATATGGACCAGAAATGGGAGGGAAAACAACATTATCACTTCACATAATAGCTGAGGAACAGAAACAAAAAGGCAGGTGTGTATTTGTAGATGTTGAGCATGCATTGGATCCATCTTATGCTGGTGATATTGGAGTAGATATGGAGTCATTATTAATCAGTCAGCCTGATGATGCTGAGCAGTCTTTGGATATAGTTGAAAAAATGGTATCATCAGGTGAAGTTGCATTAGTTGTTGTGGATTCTGTAGCAGCAATGGTTCCAAAGGCAGAACTGGAAGGTGATTATGGACAATCACACATGGGACTTCAAGCAAGGTTAATGAGTCAAGCAATGAGAAAGCTGACTGGTGTTGTAAGCAAATCAAATGCTGCTGTGGTGTTTATAAATCAAATAAGGGAAAAGATTGGAGTGGTGTTTGGAAATCCTGAAGTAACAAGTGGTGGCAGGGCATTGAAATTCTTTTCATCAGTGAGGATAGATATTAGGAATGTAGGGAAAGTGAAAATTGATGATGATGTTATTGGGAATAATGTTAAGTGTAAAGTTGTTAAGAACAAACTTGCATCGCCATTTAAAATTGCTAATTTTGATATCAGGTTTGGTGAGGGAATTGATAAGGTTGGGGAACTAATTAATATTGCATTACAGTATAATTTTGTTGAGAAAAGTGGTAACTGGTATGTAATAGGGGATGATAAGGTTCAAGGCTTTGAAGCCATGAGACACCTTCTCTTGGCTGAGAACAATGGTTTAAGAGCCAAGCTGGAAGGGGAGTTGCTTGGCAAGTCTTAAAAAACTATTTGATTCATGGGAAAAGCTTGAGATAAGGAAAACTCATGTTATGCAGTGTGAATATAAAGCACAGAATTCTTTGAACAAAACAACACAGGATTATTGGTGGAATTGTAGAAACTTTCTTAATGAGTTAAAAACAAAAAATTTTGATACATTAACAATTAAACAGAAACGATGGGCAAGGAAAATAGTAAGTGAGGTGTTTGAATGATTGAGCAATTTACAGATGTTAAGTTTCAGAGGCAAGTTAGGGAGAAGCTATATCAGGTTGAGAATATATGCAATGAGTATAGTAAGTTGACTTTGAGACAGTTGTATTATCAGCTTGTATCAAGAGGAATAATTCCCAATAACACAAAGGAATATGGGAAGCTGTCATACTTGTTGACTAAGGCAAGAATGGGAGGAATAATTGATTGGGATATAATTGAAGATAGAACAAGGTCTGATAGAATTCCATATTGGGTTTATGGTATCAGAGATGCTTTGCAAGATACAATTGATTTTTACAGATTAGATAGAATGAAGGGACAAGAAAATTACATTGAGGTTTGGGTGGAAAAGGATGCTCTTTCAGGTGTATTGTATGAGATAACAAAGCAGTATCATATCAGGCTGATTGTTAATAAGGGATATTCCAGCACCACATTTATGCACAATGCTTATCAAAGAATTGGAAGGAATAATAATCCATGTATTTTATATATTGGTGACCATGATCCAAGTGGACTTGATATGGTGAGGGATATCGGTGATAGATTGCTTGGGTTTGGTGTTACAGTTAGTGTTGAGCATATAGCTCTGACAATGGATCAAATACAGGAATATAATCCACCACCAAATCCTGCTAAGATGACTGATACAAGGGCAAAGGAATATGTTGCAATTCATGGAAATTCATCTTGGGAGGTGGATGCTTTGCCACCTGATGTTTTGAATGAAATTCTTGAATATAGAATATTGGAACTTATTGATGAATCTCTGTATAAGAAAATAATGGAAAGTGAAAAGAGAGATATTGAAAAAATGAAAGAATTTGTTTATAATAATTTAAGTGAGGATGATGAATGAAGCATGTTCAAGGCACTGTAATTTATGAAAATCCGAATTTGAAATGTATGCACATTAATGTTGTTGATGATACATTTCAGAATAGTTTTGCAAAGTGTCAAAATCCATTGTTATGTTGTGAGTTTGCACAAACAGGTGAGTGGGTTTTGGAATGTCCTGAAGATTACACTGAGTGTGAATATCATATAAAGCAGTCAGTGGAAGATCTGATAACTGTGAAGAATTTTATATTGCAAAAACAAGAAAAAAAATGGATTGGAATCACAATTGAGGAATGGGAGAATTTGTTGAGCAAACTATGGTCATCTCCAAAGGATGAGGAGCTGTATTTAAGATGGCTGTTTAAAGTAAAGGGATTTATTATTTTCAAAGATTCAAATGAAATTATTGATGAGGAAAAATATTT
>Ga0255048_10000969_pt1 | contig 21062 bp, 19 predicted proteins | sample JV7_2_2_MG_FD_183619 | JGI IMG/M metagenome (GOLD analysis project Ga0255048, IMG submission 183619) | Seawater microbial communities from Jervis Inlet, British Columbia, Canada - JV7_2_2 | ecosystem: Environmental > Aquatic > Marine > Inlet | place: Canada: British Columbia | collected 2016-10-06
CCTGTCGACCCCACCCAGACCGTTCTTGGCGGACCGTGTGACCTAATAAGAGCTTGTCCACCAATCAGGTGTGACCCATCCCAGTCCTGTCCACAAACCGCCGGCACCTTGACATAAGAGAATCATTATGTATCCCTGACGAGGCACACATGAGTGCCGTTATTCGCCAAGAGAACGGAACTCGCGACAGGATTCAAGTGTCACCTGTATCCCCCCGGCGTGTTGACCCAAGCGGATATGCCAGCCATACTTCCCGCCTGATGGAACGCCCGACAACCAGCATCATTATCGAATAGCGCGCAGACCACTACCGGTCTGTGACAATCGCCCTCTGCCCAGCAGAGGGTTTTCTTATTGGCAGGCCTCGGAGAAGCAGATGGAACTAGAGATCTACGACACAACGCTGCGGGACGGCTCCCAGCAGGAAGGAATCAGCCTGACTGTTGGCGACAAGCTGAGAGTCGCCCGTTTGCTTGACGACCTCGGCGTGGCGTTCATCGAAGGTGGGTGGCCCGGCGCCAACCAGAAGGACACCGAGTTCTTCGAGAGAGCCCGATCCGAGCTGGACCTGACCAACTCGACACTCACGGCATTCGGATCGACGCGAAAGCCCAGAGGCGAGGTCGAAAGCGACCCCCAACTGCAGGCTCTTCTCGCCGCAGAAACCGAGTTCATCTGCATCGTCGGCAAGGCGTGGGATTATCACGTCACCGGGGCTCTCCGTGTCGACCTCGACGAGGGAGTGCGGATGGTGGCCGAGTCGATCGAATACCTCAAGGGTCATGACCGCAGGGTCTTCTTCGACGCCGAGCACTTCTTCGACGGCTACGAGTCAAATCCCGAGTTCGCAATGTCGGTACTGCAAGCCGCCCATGATTCCGGTGCAGAGCGAATTGTCCTTTGCGACACCAATGGTGGCTCGCTGCCTGCTCAGACCCTTACGTCCATCGCCTCAGTTCAGGAGGCGATGCCCGAGGGCCACGTCGGCGTCCACTTTCACAACGATGTGGGAACCGCTGTCGCATCGTCGATCGCCGCCGTCGAGCTCGGGGTGAGACAGGTCCAGGGATGTGTCAACGGCTACGGCGAACGGACCGGCAATGCCGACTTGTCCACCCTGATCCCCGACCTTCAGCTCAAGATGGGCCGAAAGGCGATCACAGGGGACCTCGGACTTCTCGCCCCCATCTCGCACCACATCGCAGAGATCGTCAACATCACGCTGGACCCGCATCGTCCCTACGTGGGAACGTCAGCCTTCACCCACAAGGCAGGGCTTCATACATCTGCTCTGGCGCGTCGGCCCGATGCATACGAGCATGAGGAGCCGGCTCAAGTGGGCAACCGCACCCGGATGGTGGTCAGCGAGCTTGCGGGCAAGGCATCGGTGCTTTCAAAGGTCGACGAGCTTGGTCTGGAAGTCAGTGAGGAAACCGCCGGCCTGATCGTGGAGAAGGTAAAGGAACTCGAGCACCTGGGCTATCACTTCGAGGCTGCCGATGGTTCTTTCGAGCTCCTGGTGCGGGCGATGACGGGTTGGGAGAACCCCTATTTCTCTCTCGAGTCCTTTCGGGTCCAGTCCGACCGGCGAGCCGAGCAGGACGTGGTATCCGAAGCCACGGTGAAGTTGGTGGTCGACGGAGAACGGCGGGTCAGCGTCGGCGAGGGTGTCGGACCGGTGCATGCCCTGGATCAGGCGCTGCGTGGTGCGCTGAGCAACCGGTATCCGGGTGTCGATGACCTCCGGCTAACCGACTACCGGGTGCGGGTACTCGACAGTGAGGACGGGACATCGGCCCGGGTTCGGGTCCTCATCGAGACCTCCGATCATGAGTCGGCCTGGGGGACCATCGGGGTTCACGAGAACGTCATCGAGGCGTCGTGGCAGGCTCTCAGCGAGGGGATTGTGGTCGGATTACTACGACACGCCTGATGTTGCGTATCGTGTGCCGTCGCTGATTGTCCAATACAGATACTCAAAGGAGCACCTTGATGCAATCGCACAACGTCACGATGCTTGGCACCGGCCTGATCGGTGAGTTCTACACCATGACTCTCCATGCCCAGCGCAGTCGTGACCGGGTCGCCACCGTTTACTCACGCTCCGATGAACGCGGTGCGGCGTTCGCAGAGAGATGGGGAATCGATGAGTACACGACGTCTCTCGAAGATGCGATCAATCATCCCGACACGGATGTTGTCGTGGTCGCTCTTCCGAACTTCATGCATGAAGATGTCATCTCTCAGATCGCCGACGCCGGCAAAGCCGTGCTTTGCACCAAACCGTTGGCAAGGAGCGGTGAAGAGGCGAAGCGAATAGTCGACAAGGTCGAGTCTGCGGGAGTCTTCGCCGGATACCTGGAGGATCTCGTCTACACGCCGAAGACACTCAAAGCAGTCACCTCAGTTGAGAACGGCAGCATCGGGGACGTTACGTGGGCCCGGTCGAGGGAAACCCATCCCGGTCCGCACAGCGCCTGGTTCTGGGACAAGGACAAAGCCGGGGGCGGTGCCATTGTCGACCTTGGTTGCCACTGCATCGAGATCATCCGCAGCTTTGTCGGGAAGGGCAACCGTCCTGTCGAGGTCATGTGTTGGGCAGACACTCTCGTCCACCCAATCAAAGCTGAAGACAACGCGGTCGGGTTGATTCGCTTCGAGTCGGGTGCTCTGGGCCAGTTCGAAGTGAGCTGGTCGTTCCGGGGTGGCATGGACCTCAGGGACGAGGTGGCCGGCACCGAAGGGACGATCTGGCTCAACCACTTCCTCCGCACCGGCTTTGAGATGTACACCTCAGGCGGAGGTGGTGGCTACGTAGCCGAGAAGGCCGAGTCATCGGAAGGCTGGCTATTCCCCGTTGGGGATGAGGTCGCAGAGCTCGGGTATGTCGATATGTTCACGGACATGTTCGAATCGATGGAGCAGGACAAGGCGCCAAGGGAGACGTTCTACGACGGCTACATCGTCAACGCGGTCATGGACGCTGCCTACCGATCGGCCGAGTCAAAGCAATGGGAGACGGTCGACGTCGAGTGGCGTGGTGAGGTGACGCCACGGATCGCCAAAGACGCTGCGCAACATGACGGACACGCGATCGTCAAAGAGGAATTGCTGCCAGATGGCCGCCGGAAGCTGATACTCAGCGACAAAGACACCGGCTCGATTTTCGACCTCGTGACCGAAGGGTGACGTTCCAGCTCGAAGTTCTCCCGCATGGCGACTGGGCCGCGGCCGTTGCTGACTTGTGGGCAGAACGTTTATCTGAAAAGTCCGACCTGACCATGTGCCTGCCCACCGGGAGCACCCCGAGGCCGGTTTACCGAGCGATCTCAGGCCACGCCGACTTCTCGGCGGCGAAGGTGTTCCTGCTCGACGAGTTCGGATTGGAGCCTGGTGACCCGGGTCGTTGCGATGTCATGCTCGATGAGATGCTCTTTTCTCGCCTCGACGCTCCTCCGTCGTTCGACAGGCTCGACCCGCAGGCAGGTGATCTCGATGCTGAGTGCAAGCGTTACTCCAGGGCGATTGCCGAGGAAGGGATTGGCCTGACAATTCTCGGGCTGGGTACCAACGGCCACCTTGGCTTCAACGAGCCAGGGTCGGAGTATGACTCGAAAACGAGGGTTGTGGCACTCGCAGAAGAAACGATCGCGGGACTCGAGGCGTATGGGACAACGTCAACCACCAGTTGGGGGATGACCATGGGTCTTTCCGAGATCCTCTCGTCTGATGAGGTCTGGCTGCTGGTTTCTGGTGAGCACAAGGCTCAGATCCTGCGCCGCACCCTTGTCGGCCCGGTGGACACCGATGTTCCCGCCAGTTTCCTCCGAATGCATAACAACGTCGTCGTCTGGGTGGACGAGGCCGCCGCGTCACAACTGGTCTAGATGGGGGCGGCCAGCGGCAGGACCCGGGCTGGGTTCTCGACGAGCATCGCCTGTATCTGCGACTCGGCTACTCCGTGATCTCGAAGGATCTCGACAAAGCCGGTGGCAAGCCAGGCGAGGCCCGGAGAGCCGCCGAGGCTGGCCCACAAAGAACGCCGGGCGCCGTCGGTGCCCAACATGATGTGACTTCCAAAGCCCTCTTCGCACATCTGCGCGATGAGTGTTGCCGTTTGCGGTATGGCGTCCTCGGCCTGTCGCAGTGACTGGTCGTACTCGACGTTCACTCCGCTGGAGAGGAGCTCCCGGTGATAGCCCGGGTCTGCCACTTTGTCGGTGTGGGAGAGGATGACCCGATCTGGGGGCGTGCCCAACTCCAGAAGTAGCGAAACCTGCTCCACGCCACCCAGGCCATCTTCGCAGTGGGTGAGGATGGCTGCTCCTGTAACCCGGCTGCTTATCGCCGCCGCCCTGAAGAGTCTCCTCTCCCTTTCGTCGACCCCTGGACCGATGGTCGCAACCTTGATGATGCCCGCCCGGAAGTCTGTCCGTCCGTAACCGTCATCCACATCGGAGATGAACTTCGCAGCCATTTGCCCGGTCGACCCCTCCAGAGACCATGGGTGATCCTCGTAGTACCTGGGGGTGTGGAGTCCGGTGGCGGCAACCACGTTGATCCCCGCTCGACGGGAGATCTCGCCAAGCCGAACAATGTCTCCTCCGGCGCCTATTGGCATTGCATCCACGACAGTTCGGACCCCGGATTTCCTGCATAGGTCCAGTTCGGCGACAGCATCATCTGCCGAGGGCAGGTGGATATCTGGCCAACGTTCGGCAACGAGCGGGCTGTCGATGATGAGATGCTCGTGGGCGTAGGTGACCCCGAGTTCGTTGGCAGCAATGTCCCCGAGCACGGTGCGAACAACGCGTGTCATGTCAAGGCGAGGACTGCGTCCGCCAGCTCCAGTTCATCTCGCAGCATCACCGGGTCGACCGAGCGAACCTCACCGTCGCCTCCCCCAGCCCGGGCTGCGGCCGTTCCGGCAGCCTGACCCATTGCCATGCACTGGGCCATCGATCTGATGGAGGCCTGAGCATCGTGGGTCGCGGAGAAGCAGCGACCAGCGATGAGGACGTTGGTTCCGTCCTTGGGGATCAGCGTCCGGAATGGGATGCCCACAGCGGAGCCCTCGGGCAGGTACTCCCAGGTGGTTCCGGTGCCTTCCCCTCCGTGATGGTCCTCGATCGGAGCACCGCACAGCCCGATCTGGTCGTCGAACTGACGAGCAGCCAGCACGTCTTCCCGGGTGATCCGATAGTCGCCGTAGACCCTTCTCGTCTCACGCAAGCCGATCTGAGACGAAAGAGCAACCAGCGAGGCGTCTTCGTATCCGGGCACCCGATCGACCAGGAAACGGACATATTCCAGGGCCTGTCGACGGCCTTCGATCTCGGCGGCGGTGAGCACATCGGGGTCGGTCGCATTGCGAAGCTTCCCGTCCGGCCCCGGTCGCACCTGATCGACTCGCGTCATCATTGTGGCGATCATCCCGTCGACGGGAGTGATGTGGTCACTTCCCTCTCGTCTTGGAAGATCGTATTCGCCTGATTCTGCGGCCTCCTGCATCAACTCGTGGAGCCGGTCCTTTTTGATGGTCTGTCGGCGATCGTGATCGACGTTCACCATCCGGAATGTCGTTGTCAGGGTCTGGGCCGGGTCGACGTCTCCGGCGAGCTCGAATGAGAATCCGGCGTGATAGCAGACGGCTCCGTCACCGGACGCGTCGACGATCACCCGGGCATTCACTGTCTTGAGTCCTGCATTGGTCGCCAGGAGAAGCTGGTTGACGTGGCCGTCGCTGACGGACACGTCCTGTGCCGAGGCATGAAGGAGAACCCCGGCTCCGGATTCCATAACCAGCTTCTCCCAGACGATCTTGAGGTGCTCGGCGAGGTAGGTGATTCCTGTGCCGGCTCCGTATGTGTTGGGCCGCTCGATGACCTTGCCGAGCAGGCGCAGACCGGACACGACCTCGTCGGCGACGCCACCGACCACCTTGCGTGACTGTTCACCGGGGGTGTAGAAGCCGTAGAACGTGTCGAGCACCGCAGTCGAGTTGCCGCCAAGAAATGGGAGCTTCTCGACCAGGAGTGTCCGGGCTCCGCCACGGGCCGCAGCGATGGCGGCGGGGGAACCGGCCGAGCCCGACCCAACTACGACAACGTCAAAATCGCCGTAGTGGGTCGGAGACGTCACTTCACGTACGGGGCGAGGATGTCCCTCGAGAGGAGGAATCCTCGTTTGATCAGATCGTCGGTGGCCTCGAAGTCACGATCCTCATGCTCGATGATGATCGGACCGTCGTAGCCCACGCGATGCAGGGCGGAGAAGCAGGTGGCCCAATCCACGTGCCCCAGTCCGGGAAGACGCGGAATCTGCCATCCGATACCTGAAGAGAGCGTGCCGTTCTCATAAAGACCTTCGTAATCGACCATTACATCTTTGGCCTGGAAGTGGTAGAAGCGACTCCCAAACTCGTAGATCGCACTTTCCAGGTCGATCATCAGCCACACCAAGTGGGATGGATCGAAGTTGAGACCAATGGTCTCACCGAACTCCTCCAACATCCGGCGCCAGATCTTGGGGTTGTAAGCCAGGTTGTGGCCCGACGGCCACTCGTCCGGGGAGAAGATCATCGGACAGTTCTCGATGGCGATTCTCACTCCGTTGTCCTCAGCCGTCGAGATGATCTCCGGCCATACCCTGGTTGCGCTTTCCCAGTTCTCGTCCTGGGTCTTCGAAGCGTTGGCGCCGATGAAGGTATTCACGACCGGAACTCCCATCTTCCCGGCAGCAACAATCACCTTCTTGAGATGATCGATCACCATCCGACTGTGCTCGGGATCAGGATGAAGAGGGTTGGGGTAGTAACCCAGCCCCGAGATCTCGAGGCCCCGCCGAGTCATGCCATCGACGATGTCGGAGGCCCGGTCATCCGAGATGTCGTCTACGTCGATGTGGCTGGTTCCGGCGTAACGGCGCGTGTCCCCACTCGATGCAGGCCAACAAGCGATCTCGATGGTGGTGAACCCGTTGGCGGCAGACCAGTCGGCGACATCGTCGAGCGGCGTTTCCGGGAATGGGGCCGTGAGGAGCCCGAGTTTCATGTTCTTCCTCCTTATCTCTGAACGGTTGTCCACCGTTGTTCTCGATGACTCTGACCTACGGCGTCGGTCACCAGGACGGCGTCGTGGCCATCCGCGAAAGTTGGGTAGGTCGGGTCGGCGCTTGGTGCGCCCTTCTCGACGTCTCCATAAACCTGATGGAACAGTGCCCGGAAGGTGTCCGGAAACCCCTCGACGTGACCGCCGGGGTAGCCAATGGTCGCCGCCGCCTCGGGTTCCGCCAGTCCGGGGTCACGCTGGCTGATCTCATTGGGCCGGCCACGATGCCCGATGAGCAGGTCGTCGGGGTTACCCGAGTACCAGGAGAGGGCGGACTCGCTTCCGGCTATCTCGTAGCGAACCGAGTTCTTCTGTCCGGCCGACACCTGAGAGATGGTGACTGCTCCGCGGGCACCGCCTTCGAATCGAAGGAGAATGCCGGCGGCATCATCAGTGGCCATCTCTTGTTCGACGAGGTCAGCATCCTCGTCGACGGCGGCGAAAGTCTCGACGGGCCCTGCTGGACGCCTCCGCACAGGCACGAGTGTGTGGAGGTCGGCCATGACAGCCTCGACGTTGCGACCAGAGATGAAGCGGGTCAGGTCGAGCCAGTGAGATCCGATATCGGCGACGGCCCTGAGATCGCCGCCCTCTTCGAGTTGGAGCCGCCAGTTCCAGTCAGTGTCGAGCAGCAGCCAGTCCTGGTGATACGAACCGGTGATCAGCCGCGGCGCACCGATGTCGCCTTTCTTGACCATCGCCATTGCCTGATGATTCTGGGGGTAGAACCGGATGTTGAAGCAGACAGCGTTGACGAGATCGGACGTGTCGGCGCGCGCCACCAGATCCGCCGTGTCAGACGAGTTGAGCGCCAGCGGCTTCTCACAGACGACGTGCTTGCCGGCTTCGAGAAGGATGCGGACCTGCTCGGCGTGGGCGTAATTGGGACTGGTGATGTGGACCACATCGATGGTCGGGTCTGCGGCCAGTGCCTTGACGCTGTCGTAGGTCTTTAGCCCGAGGCTGTCTGCTTTGGGCCTGGTGCGCTCGGGTGAGGAGCCAACAACACCGGCCACCTCCACACCGAGACGACGGAGCGCCTCGATATGAGCGACGCCGATGAACCCGATTCCGACGACCCCGGCGCGGATATCACTGAACGCCATGGGGGCCCCTCATCGTCTGCCCGCGCCTGTCGTGCTTGCGTAGAGCCAGGAGAGACCAAGCACGATGGCGCCGTAGGCGATGTTTTGGACTGCTTGCCCTACCTGGAGGAACCCGAGGAGGGAGTTGAGCACGGAGAGGATCAGCGCACCCATGATTGTCCCGGAGTACGTGCCGATCCCGCCGAAGATCGAGGTTCCACCGATCACGGCCGCAGCCACCGAGGGGAGCAGGAAGTTCACCGCAAGACTCAGATCTACCGCCCCCGTGCGACCGACGAGCATCATCCCTCCGATGGCGGCGAACACACCGGCAAGTGCGTATACCGAGATGTGAACCTGCCAGAGTCTCACGCCGCTGAGTCGGACAGCTACCGGGTTGTCGCCTGAGGCGTAGAGAAGACGCCCGAATCCCGTTCTGCGGAGCATGAAGATCACGAAGATGGCGACCAGCACCCAAACGGCCCAGGCCCAATCGGTCCCTATGGCCTTGATGAAGCCTGTCGGTGACGACGAGCCCTTGAATGCGGTTTGAGCTAAAGCCGAGAAAATTCCGAGCAGAATTGTCCCCATGGCCAGCGTCATGATCAGGGGGTTGACCTTGAAGACACCGACACCGACGCCGTTTGCCGAACCGGCAAGCGCCCCGACGGCAACGCCAAGCAGGATGGCGATCCATCCTGCATCCTGGAAGGCGGCAACGTATGCCGCTGCGGTTGCAATCATCCCGACTGAGAGGTCGATGCCGCCGGTAAGCATGAGGATGGTTTGCCCTGCGGCCATGATCCCCAGGGGAGCCGCGAACAGGATCATGTTTCGCATCCCGCCGTAAGACAGATAGTTGGGCTCTATCGCTCCGGTGATCAGAATCATCACGATCCACACCGCGGTCAGCACCAGCAGTGGTCGACGTTGCATCAGGTCAGACAGACGCCCTTGTTGTTTGGCGCCGGTTTCGGGCGTGGTCGCAGTCGTCACTCCAATCGCCTCCTCCGCACCTCGAGTAATCCGGCGACCATCATCACGACGACGATGAGCACTCCTTGCACCACCTGAGAAGTGTTGGAGTCGAGACCGATAGCGACCAGCAGAAGGTCGAGGAAGAAGACGATGATGCCGGCTGCGACAACTCCGACTATCGAACCGACGCCACCGGTAAGAGCGATACCGCCAAGGACAATGGCGGCGACGCTCTCGAGGGTCTTTTGACCGGCGAGGGCGAAACGGGGATCTCCGACGTTGGTCAGCGCGAGGACTGCGAGTCCGGCCATACCGGCGAGACCTCCGGAGATTGCATAGGAGAGAACCTTGGACTTCTTGGTGTTGACTCCAGATAGATACGCAGCGTTGAGGTCGCTGCCACTGGCATATAGAGACAGTCCTGGTCTTGTCCGTCGCATGAACCAGGCGACGCCGACGGTGACCAGTAGAAGCACGATCATTGGCGGCCAGAAGTTGGTGCCGACTCCCGACGTGGATCCCGTGAACATCCAGCGCATGCCCTCGGAGGTTCCTCCTCCGGGACCGGGCAGAATGAGCAGGGCGAGTCCTCCGTAGATGAAGAGAGTGGCGAGGGTTACGACGATGTCCGGGACTCCCGAGACGCTGACGATCCAACCGACGACGGCGTTCATAGCCGCAAGACCGAGGATGATTCCGACGCCGATCAACAAGGTCATCGCAAACGGCTGCCCTTCCATGAGCAGGGCGGCCACGCTGTTCGCCAGAACCATCATCGATCCCACGCCGAGGTCGATGCCGCCGGCGATGACAACCACACCCTGACCGATCGCCAGGAAGACAAGTGGCAGCGAGTTTTTCAGGATCGAATTGATCTGGAAAGCCCCGAACTTGGGGAGGAGTGCTGCGTACCAGGCGACGAGGACGATCAGCAACAACCAGACGCCGGCGGTCCACCCGTGACGGCTTCTCCAGACCTGGAACTTGGTCTTTCTCTCCTCCTGAGGGCGAGTGGTCACAGTGGTCATTTCGACTCCGCCAATCCGTGGGAAGCGGTGAGAAGTGCCTCTTCGGTGGCGGTCGCGGCGTCCTGTTCATGGACGAACTGACCGTTGTAGAGGACGAGCACCCGATCACAAACGAGCGGGATCTCCTGGAGTTCTGAGGTGTAAAGCAGAATTGCGTTGCCCTGGTCGGCCAACTCGCGAAGGAGGTCGTAGATCTGCCGCTTGGTTTGGATGTCGATTCCCCGGGTGGGGTCGAAGCAGAGGAGAGTGTTGAATCCGGAGGCCAACCATCGGCCGAGCACAACCTTCTGTTGGTTCCCCCCGGACAACCGCCTCACCTGGGCTTGGGCCCGGGTGTCGATGTCGAGACGATCGATGGCGCCGGTGACCCGCTCCGTCTCTGTGCTGTTTAGCGAGAACCAGTGCCCCGCTTCGTTGTAGAGGGGGACAGTCAGGTTCTCCCTAACGGGACGCTGCGGCAGTAGTGCCAGAACCCGATCGGAGGGAACCAGAACGACGCCTCTAGCGATGGCGTCATAGGGGGAGCGAGCTTTTAGGGGAGAGCCATCGACGAGAATCTCGCCCGACTCTGGAGCCCGATCCCCGCTGAGAAGGTCGAACAGCCGCTCCTGTCCCTGACCTTCCAGAGCGGCGATTCCGAGGATCTCGCCGGCTCGTAGTTGGAATGAGGCACCGTTGACTCGCCCCCTCGAGTGCAGGTCTTGGGCCTCGAGCATGACCGGGGCATCTGCGACGATGTCACGTTGTGTGCCGCTGTATTCGGCAGTTGCTTCGGCGCCGAGCATCGCCTCGAGCAGTTCCTTCTCGCCACCTTCGCGGGGGGATAGGACGGCGGAGGTCACGCCATCTCTGAGAATCGTCGCGGTGTTGCAGATGCGGAGCACCTCGGCGAGACGATGGGTGATGAACAAAACGGATCGTCCTCGCTCCTTCCACTTCTCCATGACATCAAAGACCTTCTCCGCCTGATCGGCGGATAGGGCAGCAGTGATCTCATCGAGCAGCAGAAGCTGGGGATCGTGGGCGAGGGCCCGTGCCAGATCGAGCATTCGCAGGGTTTCGAGCGGCAGGTCCCTTACAAGACTGTCGAAGTCGATGGTCAACTCCATGTTCGCCAGCCATTCGAGGACCAACGATTTGTCGACTTTGGTCAGTCGGAGGTTCTGGTCGATGGTGAGGTCTGGGATCAGGGCTGGATCCTGGAAGACGGTTGCCAGACCGACGTCCATGGCATCCGAGGGTTTTCCCGGTGTGACCGTCTTGCCGTTGACCTGCAGTGTTCCGCCGTCCTTGGGGTGAACGCCCGACAGGATTTTGACCAGGGTGCTCTTGCCGGCTCCGTTGGCTCCAAGGAGAGCATGGATCTCACCCGGCATTACAGAGAGGTCAGCGGATCGCAATGCAACTACGGGGCCAAAGCTCTTGGCGACGTATTCCACTTGTACGAGTGGTGGCAGGGTTTCCATGATTTCTCGAGTCGGTGGTGTGGGGTGCCCCGGCACCCCACACCAACTGCTTTCTTCCTACGCGTCCTGAGGGGCGACGCAGTCGGTTACTGCGCTACCCGGGTAGGACGTGTACGGATCGATCTCGACGTATGTGCTCCACCAGTCATGCTGGTCGGGGTCATACGCCCCTTCCAGTGCGCCCTTGTCGGTGTACGGGAAGGTCAACGGTGTCAACAGCGTGGTGCTCGCGGGGTTCTCGCCCTTGAGCGCCGCGATGGCGATCGAAGCACCGACGCCACCGATGGCCGGCGGGTTGGTGACTGAAACACCGGGTGCAACGCCGTCGAGGAGACGCTTGATCATTCCGTTGTTGTCAGCACCCACGACCGGGACCGGATCGACTCCGGCGACGGCGAATTGGTCGACGACTACGAGGTCAATGCCCGATGTCCAGATTCCGTCCACCTCTTGGGTGGTGAGCAGGTCGAGGGCCATTTCGGCTCCCGCTGCGCCGTCCCAACCGGTGAAGTCCTCCCAGACAATCTCGATGTCCGGATAGTTGGCGAGGGCTTCGTGGAACCCGGTGTCGCGGTCGGTATCGGCCGGCACGCCGTCAATACCACGCATATAGGCGACCTTGCCGGATCCACCGAGCTCGTCGAAGAGCCACTCGGCTCCGAGACGGCCGTAGGCGACCTGGTCATTGGTTGCTACATAGGCGCCATCGGCGGTAACCGCCTGGTCAATGGCCACGACGACGATTCCCTGAGCGATGGCCTCTTCGAGAGCATCGTTGAGGGCCTCGCGGTCCGTCGGGTTGAGAATGATCGCGTCCACGCCCTGAGAGATCAGGGACTCGATGTGCGAGATCTGCTCGGTTGGCCCGCCGTCCTCGTTGATGAGGACAACCTCTGTCACCACACCGCTTTCGGTGGCCTCTGCGTAGATCGCGCAGACCATCTGCTCACGCCAGCCGTTGCCGACGAGGGTGTTGCTAACGCCGATGACGAACTCATCGTCGCTAGCACTGTCGCCACCACATGCGGCTACCACCAGTGCCAGCACACCGAATAGGGCCGCCAGCCGTATGCCTCTACTTTTCTTCATTCTTCCTCCTGTTTCTTTTCTTCGTGCCGTCTTTGCGGCCTCTTGTCCTTGTTTTCGTCCTTGAGTGTGGAATCCGTCGCATCAATCACCCGACCCCTACGGCCTCACCGGCCAGTACCGATTCAATGGCACCGGGGGTGAGCACGTGGTCGATCACCATGGCCGCCGCTCCGGTAACACCGGCTCGGTCGCCCAGGGTGGATGTGATTATCTGAAGGTCTTGCGTGGAGAGCGTGGTCGATCGCTGGTAGACGATCTCTCTGATTCCGGCGATCAGCGGCTGTTCCGCTTCGGCCATGTCCCCGCCGATCATGATCACGGCAGGGTTGAGAAGGTTGACCATCGTGGCCAGTACCTGCCCGACGAGGCGGCCTGCGCCGCGAACTGCCCTGATGGCGTCCTTGTCTCCCTTTTGTACCAGTGCGACGACCTCACGGCTTCCGTGCACATCATGGCTTATTGCCCTCAGGCTTTCGGCGATGGCGGCCCCACCTGCGGAGGCCTCGAGGCATCCGTTGTTGCCGCATCTGCAAACCACATCGTCTCCGCCTGCCTGGACATGTCCTATGTCACCGGCGGCGCCGTGTGCGCCGCGGTGGAGATGTCCGCCCATGATGAGACCGGAACCGATCCCGGTGCCGATCTTGACGAAGATGAAGTCCTCCACCTTGGGCGACATGGACCAGTACTCCCCGAGCGCCATGATGTTGACGTCGTTGTCCACCAGCACTGGGACGTCATAGACCTCTTCGAATCTGGAGGCAACGGGATACTCGTTCCACCCGGCCATGATCGGCGGGTTGACGGCCACACCACGGTCGAAGTCGACCGGACCGGGGAGGCCGATGCCCACTCCGCGAATGTCCTCGGCCGGGCGTCCGGTTTCGCCTACCAGCTCATCGAAGGTTCTCCCGAGCCAGGCCAGCACTTCCTCGGGGCCTGAGTCGATGTCGACTTCGGCGGTGGTCTCGGCGAGTGACTCGGCGAGAAGGTTGGTGACTGCAACACGCGAGTGGGTGGCTCCGAGGTCGGCCGAGAGAATGAGGCCGGCGTCGCCGTTGAAGCCAAGAACAGATGCAGGTCTTCCACCGGTGGAGGGGGCCCCACCGACAGCGACAACGAGACCAGCCGCCATGAGAGCATCGACACGGTGAGCGATTGTTGATCGGGCCAAACCGGTTATTTGTCCCAGTTCCCCCCGGGTGGTGGCTCGACCGGAACGGATCAGTCCGAGTAGATCACCCGGTGTGTCCGATTCGAGTCCGACGGTGTGTTGCCCATTTCCCACAGTTTTGCGACTATGCCAGAGACTTTTGTATCTGTCAAGAGCATAAGTAGGAATCTTTTGACTTTGTCCAAGAATATGACGTAAGTCACGTTCTGTGGTTTCAGATCACTCCGGTGCCTTTATCGATGACTTTCGCGAGGCGGTGGGAATGATCTGCATAGGCAAGGTCGAATAGCTCTTCCGATCGCTCCGGTCCGACCAGTGAGGAACTGGTCAGGACGACAGGAGTGGTGCCGCGGGCGAGCAACAACTCGGCAACCCTGACCTTCAACTCGTTGACGACTGTGGCATTCGCAAGCGTCGATCCCGGCCCAATCGGCATCTCCAGACCTTCCAGTGTCACCAGCGCATCACCGGGTGGGGTGCCGATGTCGATGACGAGGTCGGCGTGGTCGAGAAGTCGTTTCCCCGAGGGATGACCGGACGGTCGGGCCATGGACTCGGCTACCGAGGTCACGGCGACAACCCGAAGACCCCGGTCTTGGGCCCCACTCGCCATCTCGATCGGGACAGCGGATCGTCCCGATGAGCTGAAGACGATCATGATGTCGTCGTCACCAAAGCTGAAGTTGGAGAGGATCACTTCGGCCAGGCCTTCGACTCGCTCGATGAACATCGCTTGACGTTGGCCGTTGGTTCCGACGATCTCGGTATGAAACGTCATCGAAAGCTCGGTGATCGGGTTGAACCCCGGGAAGGACCCATATCTCGGGAACGCCTCCTCTACCGGGATCCGGGAGTGCCCTGATCCAAATAGGTGCACCAGCCCGCCACCGTGGATCGTGTCCGCGCACCATTCAGCCAGGGTGGAGATCGATTCCATCTGGGTTGCTTCGATGGAGTCGAGGAGGCTCCTGGCTTCTTCGATCCAACGACCGGCACTATTGCTTTCGCTCACTGTCTTCCTCGCACTCGATGTAGTAATTGTGTATACCACCGAAGGTGACGCTTCACCTCGGACTCGATCTCGGTGGCACCAACATCAAGTCGGCTGTGCTTGAGCTCGTGGTGGACGAATACGAAGTCGTTGCCGAGGGGTCGTTGCAGACGGGCGCTGAAGGGGGCCCTGACACGGTGACAGCCAACCTGATCAAGGCCGCCCGCCAACTAGGCGACAAAACAGGTCCTTTCAGCACGGTCGGTCTCGGTGTTCCCGGCCACTTCGAGCCCGACACAGGTCGAATCATCATCTTTCCGAACCTTCCCGGCGGCTGGCCCGGCTACCCGCTGCGGGACAAGATCCAGGAGGCGTTGTCTACGCCCACATGGATGATCAATGATGCTCGCGCCTTCACTCTCGGCGAGGGGCTCATGGGCGCCGGGCGGGGCAGAGGGACGGTTGTCTGCATGACTCTGGGAACGGGTGTCGGCGGTGGGATCATGATTGACGGGCAGTTGCACCGCGGTGAGTCGGGAGTCGCCGGAGAACTGGGCCACCAGATCGTCATGCCCGACGGACCGGTCTGCGGCTGTGGAAATCGGGGGTGCGTCGAAGCCGTCACCCGGGCTGGTGTTCTCGCGGCACTAGCCGGCAAGGAGACTGCTGCCGAGGTGTATGAAGCGGCCCGTGATGGTGACGAGCGAAGCGTCGCTGCCGTCCAGCAGGTTGCCGACTATCTCGGAATTGGGCTCGCCAACGTCGTGACAATGATCGGCCCAGGGCGCATTGTGATCGGCGGTGGGATAGCCGAGGCGGGGGCAGGCGTCTTCGGGCCTATTGAGGACGCAGTCCGCTCCAGGGTGACGCTGGTACCTGACGAGGCTTATGAAATCGTGCCGGCCGAGTTGGGCAGGTCGGCGGGAGCCATTGGTGCTGCGCTCGCCGGAGTGATCAGGCCCTAGCGATCAGGAACCAGTCCGCTCCCGATAATCATCGAGCATGGCAGCGGTTGCCGTTGCTCCACAACGATCTGCGCCGGCTTCGATTACGGCCAGCAACGCGTCAAGTGTTCGTACCCCATGTGCCGCCTTCACTTTCACGTGTGAGCCGACGCTCGCTCTCATTAGCCGCAGGTCTGCGATGGTGGCCCCGGTCGGGGCATACCCGGTAGAGGTCTTGACGTAGTCGGCGCCGGCAGCTTCGGTCAGCTTGCACGCAGTTACCTTCTGCTCATCGGTCAGATATGCGTTCTCGAGGATGACCTTGACCAGCGCATCGTCACCGGCCGTCTCGACTACAGCCCTGATGTCATCCTCGACAGCCTGGTAGTTCTCTGAGAGCAGCCACCCGATATTGAGGACCATGTCCAGTTCGACTGCGCCGTCGCCGAGCGCCTGCTCTGACTCTGCGACCTTGACCGGAGTCGCACTGTCCCCATGGGGAAAGGAGATCACCGTTCCAACGGCGGTGCTCGAGTCGGCGAGTTCGTTCGTCGCTCTGGGGACGTCTCCGGGTCTCACACATACCGAGACAACCCGGTAGCAGTCGGCAAGTTCACAACCGGCGACGATGTCGTCAATGGTGAGGAAAGGCTTCAAAAGCGAGTGATCGATCGTTCCTGCCAGCTGCTCATATGTCACATCATCGACGGTGAGATTCAGGGGTTCCATGTCGGCGAGTTTGGTCGACGTCAATCCGAATGTCTAAGCAACTCGAAGCGCCGCAACCAGTCTCCGGGCCCGTCCGGTGACCACGCCGAGGTCCTCATGATCGGTCAGCCATCCGCCGACGCCCACGGCGGTTGCACCCGCCGCGATGAAGTCTCGAGCGTTCTCGTCGTTGATACCCCCGGTCGGGATGACACTCAGACCCGGGAACGGCCCGAGCAGGGCTCGTACCGCGCCCGGTCCACCTATGGAAGCGGGGAAAAGCTTCACAGCCGACACCCCAAGGGCGAGGGCTCGCGCGACCTCGGTCGGGGTGAAGACACCGGGGAGATAGGGCACACCGTTGCTGACCGCCCAGGTGGTCAATTCTTCGTCGAGATGTGGAGAAACGAGAAAGACTGCGCCGGAGGCAATGGCCTCTTCCGCCTGGGCTATAGAGATGACGGTGCCCGCCCCGACGATGACACTGTGGTCCTGAAGAGAACGGATCGTCTCAGCGGCGTCCTTGCCTTCCATCGTCACTTCAACAGAAGAGATGTCACCAGCGCCAAGGGCCTCGACAAGGGGGGTTGCGCGCGACGGGGTCAGGTTTCGAACGACCGGGATGATCCTCTCGTGAATGACGCGTTCGGGGAGATCGGTCATTGAGTCGCCCCCTCGGTCACGCCCCAACCTCCGTCCACTTCGAGAATCTGACCCGTGACTTGCATGGATTCATCGCTGAGAAGGAACAGCGCTGCATTGGCAATGTCCTCGGCAGAAAGAAATCCACCGGCAAGGGGTTGTTTGGCCGCGGCGTAGCGAGAAGTCTTCTCGTCGTTGTAGGCGCGTTCCGACATTGGCGTTCTCACCAGACCCGGCGATATTGCATTGACCCGGATCATATTCGATGCGTAGTAGGCGGCCATGCCCCTGGTCAGCGAGATCTGTGCTCCTTTGGCGGCCGTGTATGCATGGGTGGCGAAGAACTCAGGTGAAGGGTGGGAGGCAAGCACGCTGGTCACGAACACAATCGACCCGTCGCTGGTGTCACCGTCGATGATCGATCGGATCACTTCACGAGCGGCGAGGAACGGGGGAGCGAGGTTCATTTCGATTGTTGTGTCCCATCCCGTCTTGGAGACTTCATGAAGCGGTCCGTCCCCGAACTCCCGGCCACTGCCGCCGGCCACGGCGAAAAGCCCATCGAAATGCCCGAGACGGTCCAGACCTGTCCCAACAGCGGCGACCGTGGCGTCCTCATCTCGAAGGTCGGCCTGGGCGAACCCGCCCCCGACTTCGGTCGCCAACTCCTCGCCTTCATCGGGATCGATCGAAACCACGAAAACCGATGCTCCTTCGGCAGCGAAACGTCGGGCACCGGCCGCGGCTATCCCGGTGGCGCCGGTGACAAGAATCGTCTTGTTCTCCAGTCGCATGCTCAGACGGTAATGGCCCGCCTACTGACAGCCGGGTCTGAAAGCGAGGTATTGGTCGCCTTCGGCAATAGCGATTCCGTAATCGGGCGGAGGTTGGTCAATCCCCAGAGTCAAGAATCGGGAGCTGAAGGCGAGGAAAGCGCAGGTCCGCTCGTCGGCGGCGGCGTTGGTGACGTCTTGTGATGTGACTCGTCCCGAGTCGATCATCCCGAAGGAAATGTCGACAGTGTCGGGATGTGAGACACGGCCGGCGCTCCATACCATTCCTGGTTGATCGGCCACGACAAAGCGGTTTTCGGGAATGGTTGCGATGGCCTCGATCATCTCAGCCTCCAGACCGGCAGGGTGGATCGCATCCATGAACGGGAGGTGGGTCCACTGATAAGGCACTGCAAGCAACATGAAGACGAGTGCAAGCCGGCTGGGAAGGGGGGTGCGCATCGCCAGCAAGATCAGGGGAGGTATGGCGAATCCAACGAAACGGTGGAACCCGATCTCCACGCCGGTGATGAAGATGAGGGAAAACGCAGTCATCGCCAGCCAGAGCACAACGAGCCAGACCGGGAGTCTCTTTCGTGGCTCCGAGGTGAGAACGGGATCGAATCTGCCCAGCTTCAACGTTGTCCCGGCCAGGATGATGACGATCAAAGGAAGCTCGAAATTGAGCATGAATCTTGTGAGTTTGCCGATGTGACCGATCGGGTTGAACACTCGGGGGCGGGACAGGTGGAAGACGACGTACTGGTCCCAAACGTCCTCGAATCCCCAGGGAAGAGTGACGATCGCTCCTGCTACGGCGGCCGAGAAGACGGCCGCCACGAGTGCGGACCGTTGTGCTCTGAGCGAAATGAGGACAAGGACGACAATCGCCAGCGGGAAGAGGTGGAGGCTCTTGGTGGCAAGGCCGAGACCGATAAGCGTGCCTGCCAGCGGTGCGAGCCATCGATGGCGTTCGTGGTCGCCGGCAGCCGCGGCGAGAGCAAAGAGTCCTAGCGCAAGGGCTATCCCATCACTCTGAATCGGGCCGGCGGCGGTCAGCAGAAGCCCGCTCGACGCGCCGAGCAGGGCGGCGAGGGCGGCCCGCGATCTCCCGTGATCCATGGCGGCAAGGAGGTAGATGCCGGCGGCGATCGCGGCGCCGGTGAACACCATCGCAGATCGTGGCGCCCTGAGCCCACCGATACCGATCATGTCGAAAAGCCTTACGAATGGAAGAAAGAGAGGCCCCTGGCTGGAGAAGAAGTCCCGGAAAGGGTCAAAACCCTCCCGCATGAGCATCACCGACGACGCGTAGACACCGTCGTCGTAGCCAAGATCGTGAGTCGAGAGAAATGAGGGGATACGGAAGGCGACGGCAACGCCCAATGCCGTTACAGCGCCAACGATGGCGCCCAGACGTCTGGAGATCATTGCTAGCGGTCAGACCTTCCGTAATTGAGACGCTGAGCGTCGCATACGGCGGGTTTCGGTCCCAATTACGGCTGGGAGGCCGTGGCGCGATCACCTGCTCGCAGCCAGCAGGCGGCCTGGTGGTGCGATCCGCCGGGGGAGTCCATCAGAGATGGTGCTTCGATGTCGCAGAGCCCGTCTTGTGCGATCGGGCAGCGGGGGTGAAAGTGGCAGCCGGGCGGAGGATTGATCGGGGATGGGATCTCGCCCTGGAGGATGGTGCGGTCACGGGGGCGGTCCGGATCCGGGATCGGTATCGCCGAGAGAAGCGCCTGGGTGTAGGGGTGAAGAGGGTCGCGGTAGAGAGTGTCCCGATCGGTCAACTCGACTATGCGGCCCAGATACATGACCGCCACCCGGTCTGAGATGTGCTCGACAACGGCGAGATTGTGGGCCACGAAGAGAAGTGTGAGTGATAGATCCTTCTGAAGTTCCCTGAGAAGATTGAGAACCTGTGCCTGTACGGAGACGTCCAGAGCTGAGACCGGCTCGTCGGCCACGACAAGGTCTGGTTTGAGTATCAATGCCCGTGCGATTCCGATCCGCTGTCGCTGCCCACCCGAGAACTCATGGGGATAGCGGCCGGCGTGCGCCGCCCTCATCCCGACGATCTCCAGCATCTCGGTCACTCGTTCGTGCCGCTCGTCTTTCTCGGCGATGCCATGAAGACGCAGCCCTTCACTTATTGCCGCTCCGACCTGTGTCCTCGGGTCGAGCGAGCCGTAGGGGTCCTGAAAGATGATCTGGACTCGTCTCCGGAAAGGCTTCAGGTCATTCCCCTTGACGTGGGTGATGTTCTCACCGTCGAAGGTGATGGTTCCGCTGCTCGGCTCGAGGAGGCGCACCAGCATCCGACCCAGGGTCGTCTTGCCACACCCGGACTCGCCGACGAGACCTATCGACTCTCCCTTCTTGATGTCCAGATTCACCCCGGCAACCGCATTGACCGTCGCCACCTGGCGTTGAACCAACCCTGCCTTGACCGGAAACTCTTTGACCAGGTCGCGGATTTCGACGAGGTTCTCAGCCATCGGAACCATCATCTTGATAAAGCCAACACCGAACGAGATGGCCTTCGGAGGTCTCGAGGAGGTCAGGTTGGCGCTCGGTGCAGATTTCCAGGTTGTGCTCGATTCTGGAAACGCACCTCGATGCGAAGCGGCATCCCAAGGGCAAGTCGATAAGCGCGGGCACGACGCCCGGGATGGTGTCCAACTCGTCCTTGAGGTGCCCGAGGACCGGGATCGAGCCAATCAGCCCCTTCGTATAGGGATGCTTGGGATCCTTGAAGATGGTCCGAACGTCGGTTTCCTCGACGATTTCGCCCGCGTACATGACCGCCACCCGGTCGGCCATCTCGGCAACGACACCAAGGTCGTGAGTGATCAGGACGACAGCAGTGTTGTTTTCTTCCTGCAACCCGCGGATCAAGTCGAGTATCTGAGCCTGGATAGTCACGTCGAGAGCCGTGGTCGGTTCGTCTGCGATGAGAAGTTCGGGCTCACATGCCAGGGCCATTGCGATCATCACCCGTTGGGCCATGCCACCGGAGAGCTCGTGGGGGTGCGCGTTGGCCCGGGATTCCGGGTCGGGGATTCCTACCTT
>Ga0255048_10000970_pt1 | contig 21050 bp, 18 predicted proteins | sample JV7_2_2_MG_FD_183619 | JGI IMG/M metagenome (GOLD analysis project Ga0255048, IMG submission 183619) | Seawater microbial communities from Jervis Inlet, British Columbia, Canada - JV7_2_2 | ecosystem: Environmental > Aquatic > Marine > Inlet | place: Canada: British Columbia | collected 2016-10-06
GCGTCGGCCGTCCGTGCGTCGTCGTGGTCGAGTCCGGCCACGAAGAGCTCACTTCCCGTCGAACGCCGCATGCGCTCGACGTCGTGGCGCGCCATCAGCTCACCCATCTCGGCGTCGATCCGTTCAGTGATCTCGAGGACGATGTCCTGGTCGGCACCGGTCGCCTCGGGAATCGCGTCGACACTCAGCGAGACGATCGTGGCGCTGTCGAGGATGTCGACAATGCTCTGCTCGCCACCGCGGACGCGATCGACGAGTCGGGCCGGCAACACCGCCGTCAACATCTCGTTGATGTTCCGTTCCTCGTCGACGATCGCCTGCTGTCGAAGTCCGATTTGCCGAGCGACACCCTCGAGTTGCCGGCCTACGTCACCGATCTCGTTGCGTCCGAAGTCGGCGATCTCCGTGTCGAGGTCGCCATCGGCAATGCGGCCCGCGGCACCGACGAGCACCTGAACCGGTTTGGTGAGACTTCGGGCGATCACGAATCCGAGTGCAGCGATCGCAGGGAGGAGAAACGCCAGGAGTACGAGGATGCTCCGGACGTAGGAGTTGAGTGTCGAGCTGGTCTCGCTCGCCGCGAACTCAGCGACAACGACCCATTCGAGGTCGCCGACATGGGCGGGCCCCGCCGCTGCCAGCGTCCTTGTTCCGAGGTAGTTGGTCACCGTCCCGACGAACTCGTCACCATCCAAACCGGCCGTGACCGCGTCGTTGTCGACAGTCTGCAGCAGCACCGGAGAACCGACGATCTCGATCAGGTCGGCCGTCCGCTGATCGTCGTACCGCTCCATGTACGAGGACAAGTAGCCGTCGCGATCCTCGATCCATCTGCGCGAGTCGGATCGCAGCGTGCGATCCCCGCCGACGACGTAGATCTCGCCCGTGTCGCCGAGGCCGAGCGTCTCGAAATCTCCATCGGCCGTCGAAACGGCCGTCAGCTTCTCGACCGGCACCTCGGTGACGATCGCGCCCACAACCTCGGATCCAGAGCGCAACACCGAAGCGAGGAAGAACACCGGTTCTCCGCGTGTGGGGATGTAGAACCAACTGTCCGAAACCGTCGTGTCGCCGATCGCAACGCGACTGAGCCCGTCGATGACCTCGCCAAGGCCTGTTTCACCGTGCGGCCCGTCAACGACGTTTGTGCCTAGGTCGATCCGTTTCTTGGTCGAATAGACCACCTCGAGGGTCTCGGCGTCGACGAGCAGCAGGTCGGACATTTGAGCGTTCTCCATCAACTGGAGAAGCAATGGATGGTGTACCGCGTGTGCCGCACTGAAACCCGATCCGTCGCCGGCGTCGTCGAGTGCATCTCGACCGTCGAATCCTGCTGCGTTCTCAGCGATGTAATGGTGCTGGATGTAGCGGCCTGCAGCGGACGTCGGCAGCAGCTGCGAGGTCGGGCCGGTGTCGGCACCAGCTGCGACGAACGGCGGGAGGACCTCGGACTCGTAGATCGTCTCGAGCGCGGCCGACTGACCGGCGGTGATGTCCTGGTCGAGCAGTCGATACTCCGCGGACATCTCGACCAGCGCGTTGACGACGCTCGGGTTCGCGGCCAGCGTCGAGACGTTCGCCTGCAGGCCGGCAAATCCCCGTTCCACCGCCTCGACGCGAGTGTCGCGGAGTGCAATCACCTGTGCTTTGACGCTGTCGTCGATGAGGAGGCGCGCGAAGACGAAGTTCACCCCAGCTAGGAGGAGCACCGAGACCAGCGCCACACCGACCAGGTTGCGCGACAGGCGGCTCCTGAGCCCTCGGCGACGAGACCCGCTCATGAGTCGCGACCTTCACTCTGCGGTGCTGCCGCATCGACTTCGGCGGCTCGATTGGCTCGACGAATCACGCGTTCGATCCGCCGCCGTCGAGTTACGCCGAGTTGGTCGAGCGCGAGTGAGAGGTCGGGGGCTTGAGAGATCGCGAACGCAGCAGCTTCGGGCGCGATCCGAACGACATCGCAATCCGTCACAGCGAGGACCACAGCGGTGCGACCGGCGTGGTGTGTCTCGTCGAGCAGTCCGAACAGTTCGCCCGCCTCGATGTCGAGCACATCGATGTCGGCAACCGACGGATCGTCAACATCACGGAGCACGAGGGCGGCCCGTCCGCGTTGCAGCAGCAGCAGATCGTGCCGGCCCCCCTCAGCCACGATCGTCTCGCCCCCTTGATACTGCGCCAACCGCGCTCCGGCCGCGAGTCGGTCGAGCACATCATCGTCCAACTCGACCATAAGCCGCGACTCGACGATGTACCGGCGAAGGTCGGCATCGGTGATCTGGCCCTCGATCGCGGTCTTGGCCCCGTCGAAGACATACACGTCTTGGGCCGGATTCGGGAGCGGTACGCCATGGCGGTAGGACAGGTACCAGACGAGCGCACCGAAGTCAGCCTTGACGCGCGGCGCGAGTGCGAAGTCATCGATCCACATCGACGCCTCGTAGTCGACCACCGGGTCGGCGATCTGGGTGACGCGCGCGAACGGTGGTGGGTGCGCGACGACCCCAGCCGTAGAACGGGCGGCGTCGACCAGCATCGCGATGGCCGCAGTCGGTGGTGCCGACCGCTCGATCTGTACGGGAACCTTCACACGATGCACGCGGCTCGGTTGGTCGTAATTGATGATCGTGGCGTTGGCGAGTTGCCCGTTGGGAATCACCACGAGATCACCGTCGCGATTCTCCACGCGTGTGCTGCGCCAGTTGACGTCGATGACGCGGCCCTCGACGTCGTCGGACTGGATCCAGTCGCCCGGGCTGAACGGGGAGTCGGCGAGCAACGTGAAACCGGATGCGATGCCGCTGAGCGTGTCCTGGAGGGCGAACGAGATGACGAGTGACGTCACACCGAGCGCCGTCAGCGCAGAGGACAGGTCCACGTCCCACACGCCGGCGATCAGGAACCACGCCGTCGCCAGGATCACGAGGAGCCGCGGCATTGCCAGCAGGAGTCGCGGGACCGGTCGCCGGTCACCGTGCCGCGGGCGGTCGATGAGGGCCTTGACGACGACCCGCAGCGCAGACAGCGCCGTCGTAGCGCCAGCGAACACGAGTGCGCTGCCCAGCAGACGGATGAAGACGTTGTCTTCGGCAACGTCGAAGAGGCTCCGTGCGAGGATCCAGACGGTGAGGAGCGGAACGATCCAGATCCGGATGATCGAGAACGCGCCCTGGAACTCGGAGTCGCGTTGGCGTAGTTGCTCTTCGACCTCGCGCGTGATGATTATGAAGAGCGGGAGGACGACGATGATGAGCGCTGCCCACGCCGCGTTCGGGTCGGAGAAGAGACTGCGCATCAGGTCCCCTCGCTCTGTCTCATCGGTCTGCTCAGAATCGCAGCCGAGGTATCGTCTCCCGAGGTGTCCTCGGTCCGGAATCTCGATGGCAGCAGCGACCGCGTCGCCCCCGAGACGAGTACCTCACCGGGGGCGGCGCGCCGAGCGAGATCGGTAGCGTTACGGATCGTCGGACCCCAAGAGTCGTACACGAGTCGGGATCCGCCGGTGAGTCCGATCGTGACGGGACCGGAATCAAGTCCGCCGCCGATCTGGATCATGTCGTTGCCGTCCGACAGATCATCGACCAGCTCGCGCATCTCGAGGGCGAACGCCGCCGCCCGCTGGCCGTGGTCGAGATGAGGGCGTACGGTGCCGCAGGCAGCAATGTAGGCATCGCCGGTCAGCCGAATCCGATCGAGCCCGTGCTTCTTCGCCAGTGCATCGGCCTCGCAGATGAAGTCGTCGAGGAGATCGCGCGCTTCATCGGTGGACCCTTCCCTCATCAGTGCGCCGAGCCCGCGGATGACAACGACGGCAACGGTCGCATTCGCCACCTGGTCGAGCACGTCGCGTTCGCCCGCCTCGGCCCGTTTGATTACCTGGGCGGGCAAGACCCGCCGGAGCAGACTGCGTCGCTCGGACGCCCGTTCCTCTGCGGCCCGATTGTGTGCAGCCAGCGTTGCGAGCATCGTGTCGATGTCGGCGGCGAGATCGACGAATTCACTAGGGCTGGTGTCGGGCAGTGCTGCCGACGTCGCTCCGACATCGGTGTCACCGCCCCGTCGAACGCCTCGCAGGCGGGTCGAGATGATGCGTAGCGGGAAGAGCAGGCGGTCGACCCAGCGGACGGTAAGGAACGTGATCGCCACGATGAAGAGGGCGATGGCGATCAACAGGTTGCGGACGTAGTCCTCGATCGGCTGGTCGACCTCCTGGCGTTCGAGCTCCGCGAAGAGGACCCAGTCGAGACCGTCGATGTCAAGTGCGCGCTGCGACGACAGGACGCTGGCGCCGAGATAGTTGGTGGTGTCGGCAAGGCGTGTCCCGCTGCGTAGGGTCGCCTCGGCGTCGTCGTCGTTGGCGGGCTGGAAAAGAGTGGTCGTGCCGAGTCGCTCGATCGACCGGAGCTGATCGTCGTTCGCTGTCTGGGCATCGCTCGCTACGGCAAGATACGCCGCCCGGTCCTCGACGAACGAACGAGCGTCCGACCGCATCAGGCCGTCATCCCCAACCAGGTACGTCTCTCCGGTGTCACCGAGCGACCGCCAAGAACCGTCGGTTGTGGTGATCGAGGAGAGTTGTTCGGAACCGATGCGGAGTGCAACGTATCCAGCGAGGCCGCCGTCGCTGATCACCGGACTTGCAATGAAGGCGGTCGGTGCGTCACCTGCTGCGCTGTAGCGGGAATAGTCGATGATCGTGGCGATCCCTGGCTCGGGGTTCTGGGGAAAGGAGTTGATCAGCGCCGCGAGAGCGCTTCCACTGTGCGGGCCGGTCAGCAGGCTGGTGGAGAAGTCGATGTCCTTCGCCGCTGTGTAGACGATGACGTTGTTCTCGGGTTCGATCAGATACAGGTCGTCGACGCGCATCTGGACGACGAACTCAGAAAACGAGGGGTGGAGCAGGCTGTGGACCTCTGACCAACTACTCCCGTCGCCGGCATCGACGATCAGGGGACCCCCGTCGGAGGGGACCACATAGTTGGCCTGGAGGTGGACTGATGCGGGTTCGCGCGGGAGAAGGTTCGCACCGCTGACCGGCCGTGCCCGCAGGTCTTCGAGTTGCGGCGCGACGACATCGCGGTAGTAGTCGTCGACCGCCGACTGGTCGTCGGTCGAGGGGTCGTCGGCCTGGAGCTCCTCATATGCCTGGTCGAATTGTTCGATCGCGTCGGCGGTGCTGGGGCTGATCGCTTGGCTGACCGAGGCTCGTTGCAGGCTCGCGATGTATCGCTCGACCTCGCTGGCTCGGGAGGCGCCGATCGCGCTCAGACGGTCGCGCAGGACGTCGTCGGCCAGCTCGCTGCCTCGTTGCAAACCCACGGCGGACGTGATCACGAGTGAGATGAGTGCGACGAGCAGCGTGACGAGCGACAGCCGCATCGCCGCCGACGTGTTGCGAGCGATCCGCCCAGGCATCGCCGCGATCCTGGAGAACAAGCCGCTCACGGGGGTAAAACTATCCCAGAAAGTTGGTTTGTTGCATAATGAGCCGGTGTCAGGCTGGGATCTCGTTGTTGTCAGCGCCACGGTGCTCGCCTTCGCAATCGTGTCTCGGCGTGTGGACCGCTCGATCATCACGCCGGCAATCCTCTTCGTCGCCGTCGGCCTATTGCTCGGTGACAAAGGATTCGGAGTCTTCGACAGCTCAGCGGCCGAGGCCGATGTCCGACTGTTCGCGGAGGTCACGCTGGCGCTCGTCTTGTTCGCTGACGCCTCAGCTTTGGACACCAAGACGCTTCGGCGCGAAACCAGAGTTCCTTCTCGTCTCTTGGGAATCGGACTGCCTCTGTCGATCTTGATCGGCACGATCGTGGCGATCCCGTTTTTCCCGACTCTTGGACTGTTCGAAGCAGCAGCGTTGGCAGTGCTGCTCGCCCCAACCGACGCTGCACTTGGCCAAGCGGTGGTTTCCGACTCCCGTCTTCCATCACGTGTTCGGCAGGGACTCAGCGTCGAGAGCGGTCTGAACGACGGGTTGTGCGTCCCGCTGTTGTTCGCTGCGATCGCGACCGCCGAACTCGCAGAAGCACCGAGCTACGACGGTGAGGTCGTCATCGATCTCGTGAAGGAAGTCGGCATCGCGTCGCTCGTCGGCGTATCCGTCGCGGTCACGGTCGTCCTGCTCTTCAAGATGTCGATGCGGCGCGACTGGATGGACGACCACTGGGCGCAAGTCGTTCCGCTTGCCGCGGCGGCCCTCTCATACGTGGCCACTGACGAGCTCGGAGGAAGTGGTTTCATTGCGACGTTCGTCGCCGGACTCGTCTACGGACATTTGCTCGGAAGCCAGGCCCACCACACGATCCTGCTCTCCGAGGAGATCGGCGGTGTCCTCAGCGCCGTGACGTTCTTCCTGTTCGGGGCCTTTTTCGTCGGTCCGGCATTGGCGGATCTGGACATACAGACGGCCATCTACGCGGTATTGAGCCTCACGATCGTCAGGATGTTGCCGGTCGCGATCGGTTTCATCGGAAGTGGCGCGGCGCCTCCGACGATGGCCTTCGCGGGATGGTTTGGGCCACGGGGCCTCGCGTCCATCGTGTTCATGCTCACCATCGCGGAGGAGTCGAACCTGCTCGGTACGGAGATCATCGTGCAGGTGGTGACCGTCACGGTCGCCCTCAGTGTCGTCGCTCACGGACTCACCGCTAACGTTCTCATCAACCGATACATTCGCTGGTTCGACCAGAGCAAGGAAGCGCTGGTGCTCGAGACGCAGAAGGTGGATATGCCAGGCCTCGACCGAGGCCGTTGGCATCGCCGCGGTGGCGGTCGTTCGGCATTGCCCGACGACGTCGTGGCGTCGGATTGACGTCGTTGATCAGAGCTGTCATCACCGAGACCTACTCGTCGTGGCGCGCGGATCGCACGATCCGGCTCGGCGCCGGCCTGGCCTACTACGGGCTGTTTGCGGTCGTGCCTGTGCTGTCGATCAGCCTGGCCGGTGCGGGGATCGTCCTCCACGACGCCAATGTCGAGGAATCGCTCGCGAATGTGCTCGGGGATATCGTCCAGGGGGACGCCGCCGAAGTCTCCGCCGCGATCGGTAGAAGTCTCGACGACTTCACGGTGGCGGGGGGCTCGGGCTGATCGGACTAGTCTCGTTGTTGCTGGTGGCATCGTTGGTCTTCGTGGCGCTCCAAGGCGCCTTTGACACCGTGTGGGAGGTGCCGGTTCGTACCGGCACGTTGGCCAGCCTTCGTCGACGCCTGCTCGCCTTTGCCGTCGTTCTACTCACCGGCGCGGCCCTGGTGGCTTCGTTCGCCGTGCAGACGATTTCGGACCTCGTCAGAACCCTGGCACCCGGAAACACAGCGCTGGTCGATGCAGCCGCCGACGTCCTTGCCTCACCGGGCTGATGGGCGGTGCTGGCAGTGGTGATGGGTTAATTGTTCCACTTCCTCACCGCGTCACCGAGCGGCCTCCGAGTGGCGCTGATCGGCGGATTCGTCACCGCGTTTGCGTTGACGATAGGGACCAGATTGTTCGCCGAGTATCTCAAGCGGTTCGGTTCCAACTCCCTCGCCGGAGCGGCCGGGTCGATCCTGCTCGGGTTGGTGTGGTTTTACGCGATCGCACAGATCATTTGGCGGGAGCCGAACTGACGACAACACTCGGTTTGCGGCGCGAGCGCGCTGTCAACGAGTGAGCACCATCAGCCGGGTGCCTCTCGCACCGAGGATCAGTTGATCATCATCGATCAGAAACTCGTCCACCGAAGTGAGGAAGCCAAGGAAGGTGGCTTCTTCGTCCGAGACTCCCTCAGGGTCGACGGCCGGTCAGCATCAGGGCCCGCAGCCAACGATCAGAAGCTGGCGACTTCGTCGCCGTGGACCGTCAGCCCGTAGATGATCATGCCGTTGATGATGATCAGCAGCCACGACCATTGGGGGTACACCGACATGAACGACATCTGCGCGAAGAGGTTGAGTGCTGCCCACACGATTCCGAGGACTCGGGCCCAGAGATCGCCGTTGAACAGCCCGAGCGCAATGAACAACTGCAGGAGTCCGAAGATCAGGAAGATTACACCGACCGTTGTGAGATCGAACGAGATCAACGTGCCGCGGCTCAGCACGACCCATTCGTCGTTGAACAGGAGGGTGAGGCCGTAGAGCAGGTTGCCGATCGACGCGAGGCCGGCGAAGACCCCGGCGAAGATGACCCATCCGCTGGTCTTGTTGGACGGTGACCGTCCGTAGTGCGAATCCATCGTGTCTCCCGTCATGCCCGCACCGCCGCCAGGCGGCTCAGGTCCATTTGTACGTCTTGGCGCCGTTGGTAGACGCTTCTCGTGGTGTCGTCGATCAACGTCGTGTTCGCGGCGGCGTTCGGATCCAGCCGAAGCGAGACGTTGGTTTCCAGCGATCCGCGCAATCCCGCGACTTCTGCTGCGAGACGGAGGACCATCTCGCTGACGTCGCGATCATCGGTGGTGCGGGCCAGGGACGCGCTGCGCGTCTCCAGGTCGATCGAACGGGCTCGCATCGTCAGCCACGCTGTCTGGAGTTGTTGGGCCTCTGTAGCCCGGAGCACCTCGACACTTCCCTGATCGAGGATCCAGTGGCCGAGACCAACCAGCTCGCCGACTCGTCGATTCTGAGACGACTGCACTGCCTTCTTCTTGTCGGAGTGATTCGTCGCGAGCGCGACGACAACCATGATGAGGGCAAACGCCGCTACCCCCATGATGATGAGTACGACCCACTCCTCAGTGGTGAGCCCGTCATCGTCGACGGGCGCCTGGAGGTCGGGGAGTTGAACCGGTGGCGCCTCGGGAGCGGGAGCCTCAGATGCCGGTGCCTCTGGCTCCGGAGCGGGCTCCTCGGCCTGTACCTCGTCGCCACTCGATCCGCCGTCGACGGGCGCCTCGACGCCTCCGCCAAGATCGACGTCATCGAGCCGAGAACCATCGCCGGAACAGGCCGCGAGGAGCGCGACGGCGCCGACACCGATCACAAGTGCCCGAATCAACGGGGTTCGTTGCTTGTCGATCGAACGTATTGTCATTCTCATCATCCTGCTGTGACCTTGGCCTTGGCGGCAGAAAACTCGGTGTCGGTCAGCTTGCCGACGTTGTGCAGGTCGGCCAGCGTTGTCAACTGGTCGGCGGAACTCGATCTCGCCGCTTGGCGAATGTAGGACTGCATCGCCTCGTCGCTTTCGTTAGCGGCGCGCTCAGTTCGTTCGTTCATGTGGCTTCCGTTGACGATGAGATACATGAAGACACCGAGGTAGGGCAGGAAGACGATCGCAAGGGTCCAGAGGGCCTTGGTGAATCCGGACATATTCCGGGACCTCACGATGTCGACGAACACCGAAAAGACCAGCGAGATCCACAGCACGAACAAGAAGAACCACGTGATCGACCAGAGGACCTGGCCGGTACCCCACTCAGCAGCAAACATGTGATTTCTCTCTCTCCTCAATCGAACAGACCTTGGTAGAATAGTGACGAATGCCTGAGACTGTTGTCTTCTGGAGCAGAATTTTCGAGTCAGGGTTTCAGAGGTAGCCCTCTTTGTTCAACCAACGCAACGAGAAGGCCCCGAGCACCGGCGGCAGGTAGGACGTGATCATCCGATGGACGATGGCGATCGTCACCGCCTGAGAGGTCGGCAGCGTCTTGGCGCAGGCCGGAGTTCCTACCGGGATCGCGATCAGCGCAACATTGTTCTATCGACTCGTGTCATTCTAGTTACCAATACCGATCGGGCTAATCGCCGGCATTGCACATGCGTCCGATGCGGCGCCGAGCCGGCACGGCCGGGTGACTACTGCGGAATCAGCACGTCGAGCCGGGACGCATCGACGGCAGCCACGGCAACCTCGATCGGCGATCCGTCGCGGAGCGTGAGGAGTCGGCCAACGGCGTCGGCCGGCTTGCGAGGCGGTTGATCGAGTGCCAGGTCGGTGATGTCGTCGACTTCCTGGATCGTGTTCCGCACCAGTGCCAGACCCGTGTTGACAACGATGATTCCTCTGAAGCATCGACCATACGCGGGCCGGCGCGGCCACTTCTCCTCTCCCTGCGAGCGGATGGAGAGTTCGAAAACGTCATCCTGGGCCCGGAAGTGGCGGCGACTGTAGAAGACGGCGACCAGTACACCGACGATCAGCCAGATCGGAACACCGAGCAGTCCGAGCAGGATCCAGATCACGTCGGCTCAGATGGCGGCGGTGCTGTGGTCGGAGGCGGCGCTCCCGACATTCCCGTCGCGGAAGGTACAGCTCGTGGGGCCGGCATTACGGGCGACGGCGAGCCGCCGATGTTCGTCGCCGCGACGTGGGTCGCGTACGCGAGCTGATCGGCGGTGGCAGCGAGTTGCGCGTCAAACGCCAATGGTCCGGTTGGCTTCGATCGTGTTCGACATCATGCCCTCGTGTTCTCACGTGTTGGATGGCCGCTGCCGATCGTGCAACCACACGGCGCACACATCGGCAACGGCCACCAAGGAATCAGGAGCCGATGACGCCGCTCTTGGCTGCCGCATACTCCTCGTCGCTCAGCTTGCCGGCGTCATGAAGATCCGCAAGCGACTTCAACTGGTCCGCAGCACCAGAGGTGCCTGCGGCGGAGCGGATGTACTGCTGCACCGCTGCTTCTTGCGCCGCGACAGCATCGATCTGGTTCTGGGCCATCTTGTCGCCCCGCGCGATCAGATAGATGAACACACCGAAGTACGGCAGGATCACGATGAGCAGCGTCCAGATCGCCTTGGACACGCCGGACAAATCGGCACTGCGGAAGATGTCGCCGATCGTGTTGAACACCAACATGATCCACATGAAGAACAAGAAGAACCACAGCATCGACCAAAAAACCTGGCCTGTACCGAATTCAGCAGCTAACAGCATTTAAATACCTCGTTGACGTTGTTCACTTGAGGACGGTCCTCGGGTTGCTCCTGAGACTACCAGCGTTCATATCATTGGTGCGCCATCAGGCGGCGCATCGTGGCCTCGTCGTCCTCGATTAGCTCACCGGACACGTCGATCGTGACCTTGTTGATCGTGCCGGTGAACTCGTTGGGAGGCTCGTAGTCCTGCGGCACGACGGGTGACGGCCCGTCAGCTCCGCAGTACACCGCACCGCCGGCGATACCGAACACCAACGGTGTGGTGTACGCGAACTCGGCGTTGCCGACAAGCTCACCGTCGATGTACAGCTGGGCTCGTCCCGGAGCACCCTTGCCGACGGACGGGTCGGGTGCACCGGTTGGCTCGAACTCGAATCGCAGAAGGTGTGGCCCTGCCGGCACCTGCTCGGCTGACTCGACTGAGAGATATTCCAGCGCCACATAGTTGTGGACGTACTTGAGCTTGCCGTCCTTGATGTATAGCGAGTACCCGCCGTCATTGCCGCCGTGCGAGACGAGCACGCCCTCGGCGCCACCCTCGGGAATCACGACGTCGGCCGTGATGCTGTGAGGACGGTTGAGCACCTTGGCCGCCGCGAGCGACGGCACGGGCTGCGTGTTCGGACGGTAGACGTAGCTCGTGCGGTCCTTCGCGATCGCCGGCCGTTCGTCGGCGAGCCGCATGACGCCGCGACTGTCGATCGGGAAGACGTTGTACTTGCCCGCCTCGGCATACCAGCGGCCGATCATCTCGATCAGTTTCGAGCGATGCTCATCGGCCAGGTTGATCGTCTCAGCGACGTCATCGTCGACGTTGTAGAGCTCCCAACCGGTTGCATCGAGTTCGGTCAAACGGTCCGCCGACATCGGATCACCGAAGAATCCGCCCACCTCGATGTAGGAAGGCCCGGGCCATGGGCATACCGCCCGCCACCCGTCGTGATAGATCGACCGGTGACCCATCATCTCGAAGTACTGAGTGTGATGCCGTGTCGGTTGGTCGGCATCGTTGAGTGTGTGGGAGAAGCTGACCCCTTCGATCGCCGACTGGGTGACTCCCTTGATCGATTCCGGTGCGTCGAGGTCGAGCAGTTCGAGGACCGTCGGCACCATGTCGATGGCGTGCGCGTACTGATGGCGCAGCTCGCCACGTGCGGGGATGCCGTCGAGCCACTGCACGATGAACGGGTCGCTCACACCGCCCCGATACGTCTCCTTCTTCCAACGTTTGAATGGCGTGTTGCCCGCCCACGCCCATCCCCATGGGTAGTGGTTGAAGTACTTCGGGCCACCGAGCTCGTCGATCGCGGCGAGGTTTGTCTCGACCGATTCGGGCACCCTGTTGAAGAACAAGCTCTCGTTGACCGAACCGCTCGGGCCACCTTCGGAGCTGGCACCGTTGTCGGAGATCAACATGACGACCGTGTTGGAAAGCTGGCCGATCTCGTCGAGGAAGTCGAGGACTCGGCCGATGTGATGGTCGGTGTGTTCGAGCATGCCGGCGTACACCTCCATCATGCGCGCGTAGAGCCGCTGCTCCTCTGCGGGCAGGTCGTCCCACACGGGAACGTCGGGGTCGTGTCGCGAGAGTTCGGTGTCAGGCGGGACGATGCCGAGTTCCTTCTGACGGGCCAACGCAGCCTCTCGGTATGCGCTCCAACCGTCGTCGAACTTGCCGGCGTACTTGGCGGCCCACTCCTTGGGCACATGGTGTGGTGCGTGCACCGCACCTGGGGCGAAGTACATGAAGAACGGTTTGTTCGGCGCAGCTTGTTTGGTGTCCGCGATGAATGAGATCGCCTTGTCCGCGAGGTCTTCTGTGAGGTGATATCCCTCCTCGGGTGTGCTCGGGGGTTCGATGGTGTGGTTGTCGTAGACCAGTTCTGGGTAGTACTGGTGCGTGTCGCCGCCGAGGAACCCGTAGTAGCGCTCGAAGCCTCGACCGAGTGGCCAACGGTCGTACGGGCCCGCTGCCGACGTCTGGTCGGCCGGGGTGAGGTGCCACTTACCGACCGCGTACGTGCTGTAGCCGTGGTCGAGCAGCACCTCGCCGAGAAAGCCGTTCTCGAACGGGATGTTGCCGTTGGCCCCCGGATAGCCGAGCGAACCTTCGGTGATACACGCCAGACCGTTGGAGTGGTGATTACGTCCGGTCAGGATGCACGACCGCGTCGGCGAGCACAGCGCAGTCGTGTGCATGTTGGTGTAGGTCAGCCCATTGTCCGCGAGACGGTCCATGTTCGGTGTCGCGATCGGGCTCCCGTACTTGCCGAGGTGGGCAAAGCCGGTGTCGTCGAGCACGAGGAACAGAACGTTCGGCGCACCATCGCGAGCACGGTTCGGCTTAGGCCAGGCCGGCTCGGACTCCTCGCCCGTGCGCCCGAGAACGCCGCTGAATGCTGATCCGGACTTGTACTCCCTCAGTGTCATGAGGCGAGACACTATAGGGAGTTCGTCGACGGCAATAGTCGGCGAGCGTGCTACTTTTGCGCCGTAGTGACGGCGAAGCAGCGGACCGACGGCAAGACTCGCACGCCGATGGCGCTTCGTTCGATCGAGGCTGCCGCACTGGCCGGCCTTGCCCACGCCTCGTTGTCATTGATCTCCACGTATCTGCTGCTTCGAGCGCCCCGGGCAACAGCGGACGCGACCGATGTGCTCTGGCACGCCGACAAAGCCAATCAACGTTCGATCGCCGTCGGTCTCAACCTGATGGCGATCGGCATGATCGCGTTCCTCTGGTTCGTCGCCGTGATCCGGCGGCGGGTTGGAGAACGCGAGAACAAGTTCTTTGGAACGGTCTTTCTCGGAAGCGCGCTGCTCCTGGCCGGCACCCGAATGATCGCCGGAATCCTGCTCTCGACGCCGACGATGAGTGCGTATCTCCTGGGCGTCGTGCCGGACGCGGACAGCGTCGCTCTCTGGCAGGCCTCCGGGCTGACACTGGCGACAGTGGTCGGAACCCGACTCGAGGCCGTTTTCATCATCTCGACTACGACGGTCGGCCGGTTGTCCGGCGCCTTACCGAAGTGGGTGCTCTGGCTCGGTTACCTCGCCGGCGCCGTCTTGCTCTTCGCTCCGCTGTCACGCACGTTGCTGATCTGGCTGTTCCCGACATGGGTCATCGTGGTCAGCGCAAGCCTGCTCGTCAGACATCGGCTGCTCGACTCGGAAGACGCATGATCAGCTCGCTGTGCGAACAACACAGCGGAAACCGACGTGGCTCATGCCTGTGTCGATCATCTGCGGCCGTCGCGCGGCGGGACGGTAGCGCAGACAGTATTCGTCGGCACAAAGAAAGGACCCACCCTTGATCACCCGCCGGGGGATCTTGAACTGTGGCTGGGCCGGGTCGTAGCTCTTCTTCATCGACGGGCCCCGTGGGTTGTTCGGCACACAGCACGGCTTCTCGGCGTCGGCGTTGTACCCGCTGGCGTACCAGTCGGTCGTCCACTCCCACACGTTGCCGGTCATGTCGTACAAGCCGTAGTCGTTCTCCGGGTACGTGCCGACCGGCGCCGTCCGTTCGTGTCCGTCGGAGGCACTGTTGCGCCAGGGAAATGATCCCTCAAAATACTTCGCGAGCCGACGGCCACCGGGACGCGCCTCGTCACCCCAGGCGAACGAGCGACCGTCGACACCACCGCGGGCCGCCCGTTCCCACTCGGCCTCGGTGGGCAACTCTCTGCCGGCCCAATCGGCGTACGCCTTTGCGTCCTCGAACGCGACGTGCACGACTGGGTGGTCATCGCGACTCTCGATCGAACTGCGAGGGCCCTCGGGACGATGCCAGGACGCCCCGGGAGTCCATGCCCACCACTGACTCAGGTGGCGCAGGTCGATCGGTCCCGGTGTCGGCGTGAAGACAAGCGATCCCGCGGCCAGGTCCGCAGCCGGTGCGCCGGGATAGTCCGCGGGGTCGAGGGGTCGTTCCGCGACGGTCCGGTAGCCAGTGGCCTCCACGAACGCGACGTACTGCCCGTTCGTGACGGGGTGCACCTCGATCGAGAATACGTCGATGGCCACCCGGTGTTCCGGCGCCTCCTCGGGTTGGTATGCGTCGGAACCCATCACGAACTCACCGCCGGGGATCTCGACGAGGGGCGCAAGGTCGCGTGTCATGTTCGGCCCGCTGTCGCGTCGAGCACGATGAAGTCATGGCGCCACAGGCGCTCGAGCAGGGCTGGTGAGTCCGGGCACAACTCGCCTGCCGAACGCGTGCCGTCGATCGCGTCGATGACGGCCCGTTCCTGTTCGTCGACGAACAGAACGAGATCGGTCTCGTGGTGGGCGCTGTTCAACACGGCCGCGGCGGCACCGGGAGGGAGCCGCTCTCCGACAACGGTCACAGTCGGGTCGAGGATCGGGACGTACCGGCGCCAGTCGTCGTCCGTGAAGCGGATGGAGTGGCGGTCAACCGGATCGTCGTCGCGGACGGCGATCAGATTGTGGCGAGTCATCGTGCCCCGGAAGAGCTCCATTGCCGCGTACTGCTCGGTGAGCTCGAGCGAGGCGATCCGTGCGGCGTGCGGTGTCTCCGACGGTGTTCCACATCGGGGATCGTACGGGGCCTGACGAAGCCATCGACTGAAGCGGACACGGTTGCGCTCCAGCCACCCGAAGAGTTGCGGCACCGAGTACGCCCGGTCACTTGGATGCAGTAGCGCGTCGGCGAGTGCGTCGTCGTGCTGGAAGTCCGGGGTTCCCCGTAGGAGGTGACTGAGTGGGTGACCCAGCGGGATCTCGCGCAGCGACGCGACGAGGTCGGCGATCTCGGCCGGCGATGATCCGAGGCCGAGCCTGCGGCAATAGTCCTGGATCATGTAGATGCCGGTGCGTCCGTACGGGGCGTAGACCATCAGCACCACAGCGCCGTTCGGCACAAGCGCCGATCGCAACGCGGCGAGCCCGGCGTCGGGGTCGGCGAGGTGATGCAGCACACCGGTACACACGACGTGAGCGAACACCGCCCCCAACGTGGCGACCTGCTCGATCGGCAGCAGTCGCAGTTCGAGATTGTCGAGCCCGTGACGATCGCGCAGCATCTCGTGATGAGCGAGTCCTGCCTCGCTGATGTCGATACCGACGACGCGAGCGTTCGGGTGCGCCATCGCGTACCGGGCGGCCTGCGAGGTGCCACAACCCGCAACGAGGATGTCGTGATCATCCCGATACGGCGCCGCAGGCCAGATCCGGTGGTGCTCGACGCGTCGCCGGATCGGATCGGCTGATGCGCGACCGTACGCGTCGAGGTCGGCAACCGGCGGCGGGTACGGATGTTGGTCGTAGAACTCGGCGAGGACGTGATCGGTCGATTCCACGGCCGTCACGTACCCCGGCGTCACGAACTGGCGATACCGGATTTGAGTTTGTCGAGCATGTCACCGATGGTGAAGCTCGATGATTCCTGACGGGGCGGGAACTCCACCAGCGACGCGGCCATCTGCATCACGAACGCCTGTGCCGGAACGACCAGGTACGCGTGCGAGATCAGCCAGTCGTAATACGTGTTCGAGGTGATGTCGGCGCGTTCGAACGGGTCGGTTCGCAGGTTGAAGATCTTCGGCACACGCAGTTTCGTGAACGGTTCGGCCCAAACGCGCAGCGTGCCTTCGGCGCGTTGCTCGAGGAAGATGAGCTTCCAGTTGTCGAACCGCAACGCCATCAGGTCTCCGTCGTCGGACACGTAGAAGAAGTAGTTGCGGGGACTCTCGTCGACGGCACCGGTGATGTACGGCAACTGGTCATACCCGTCGAGGTGGACCTTGTAGGTCGTGCCGCCGAGGTCGGCGCCGGCGTGGAGCTCTTCCTTGATGTCGGGTGCACCGGCCGCGGCGAGGAACGTCGGGAACCAGTCGTTGTGCGACACGATCCCGTTGAGGACCTTTCCCGCTTCGATCTGGCCGGGCCAGCGGACGAGCGCAGGCACGCGGAACGCACCTTCCCAGCACGAGTTCTTCTCGTTGCGGAACGGTGTCATCCCGGCGTCGGGCCAGGTGTTCATGTGGACCCCGTTGTCGGTCGAGTACATCACGATCGTGTCCTCGGCGAGACCCATCTCGTCGATGTAGTCCAGCATCGTGCCGATGCGCTTGTCGTGTTCGACCATCGCGTCGTGGTACTCCGACTGCCAATATCCGGCCTGGCCGCGGATCTCCTCCGCGATGTGAGTCCGGAAGTGCATGCCCGTGGTGTTGAACCAGACGAAGAACGGCTTGTCGGCCTCCGCCGCGTCGCGGATGAAATCTTGAGCGGGCTCGATGATCTCGTCGTCGATCGTTTCCATCCGCTTCTTGGTCAGTGGACCGGTGTCTTCGATTCGACCGTCGGCGAAACTGTGGATCACACCACGGGGCCCGAAGTTCTCGCGGAAGTTCGGGAACCGTTCGGGATCGGGATAGTCGACGTCCTCCGGCTCCTCTTCGGCGTTCAGGTGGTACAGGTTGCCGAAGAACTCGTCGAACCCGTGGTTTGACGGCAGGAACTCGTCACGATCACCGAAGTGATTTTTTCCGAACTGCGCGGTGTTGTATCCCTGCGCCTTGAGGGCGGTGGCGATCGTCGGGTCTTCGTCGCGTAGACCCAGGTCGGCGCCCGGCATTCCGACCTTGGTCAAACCCGTGCGATAGGGGTTCTGGCCCGTGATGAACGCGGCGCGACCCGCAGTGCAGGACTGTTCGCCGTAGTAGTCGGTGAAACGTGCACCCTCCGCCGCGATGCGATCGATGTTCGGCGTGCGGTACCCCATCAGCCCATCGGAGTAACAGCTCAGGTTGGTGATCCCGATGTCATCGCCCCACAACACAAGAATGTTCGGTTGTCCGTTTGGCATCTGTCTCCCGCTTCATCGCGCATGTCGAATGTCGCTGTGTGGTGTCATGCCCCCCACATAAACCCCAGCGTACCAGGCGACCATGAGATCATATCTTCATGAAGTTCTTCCATCGCAGCGTCGACCGATTCCGAGCCGACCCGGCATCGATCCGCCATGCAACCGTGGCGGTCGTCAGTTTCACCGCGTTCGTCGTGACGATCGGTGCGGTGGTCGTCTGGGCCTTCGACCGTGAGGAGTATCCAACCTTTGGCAGGGCGATCTGGTTCACACTGCAAACGGTGACCACCGTCGGGTACGGCGATGTCACCCCGGAACGCATGGTCGGCAGGATCGTGGCGGGCGTCGTGATGATCACAGCGATCGGGCTCATCACCGTCATCACGGCGGCGATCACATCAGTGTTCATCGAGGCCGCGAGAACGAAGATCGATCGGTCGAATCGGTCCGAGGACGTCGACACGATGGTGCGTCTCCAAGCGTCGATGACGTCGATCGCCGACCGACTCGATCGGTTGGAGTCGACGCTTTCCGCGACGACCCCGGACTCTGCGCGTGGCCGCGACGGCGACTAACGAGCCCACGTCGGCGGCCGGGACCGTTCAGCGACTGAATCTATCCATGCCCGTCGGAGCGCGTGAGGTTCGAGCGCGACTCCGGCAGATCCGGCAACGTGTTCGGTTCGCCGTCGTCCGGCGTCTGCCACGGTCTCGGCGAATCGGTCGACGTGGCGTGCAGCCACGCCGACAGGATCTCGTGAACGGACTCCGCTCCCACGATGGGCGTCTCCGGTTCGTCGAACGACCGGGGGAACAGCAGGAACGGTTCGGTCTGCTTGCCGCCGAGCCCACCGTGGAATCCGATCAGTTCCTCGAAGGCTGCGCCCTCGTCGACCTCCGGGTCGTAGAAGCTGTTGACGAGGATGTCGGGGACATTGGCGAACGAATCGGTCCGCCGGACGTGATCGATGGCCCGCTCCCCGAACGGCGCCAGTGGATCGGAGCCCTCGACGCGACCATCGTCGAGATAGTGCACACCGTTGTGGCCGACGACCATCGAACCGACTGTCTCGGACCGGATGAGGACGAACCCGACACCCGGGTGGCCGATCAGACCCCGGACCAACCCTGGGTAGTGGTGAGCCACCGTCTCGATCGTGGCCCGGCCGCTGATGTGCGGGAAGGAGATCAGGCCGAGGTTCCCTGACGCCAGCACAACGACGTCGGAGTGCTCGGACGTTTCCTCGTCAGCCTCCGCCGCCGGTCCGAGCACGACGTCTCCGTCGACGGTTCGGCGCTTCACCAACACGCGGGTCAGATCGGCGAGCCTGCTGTCCTCACTCCTGATCGCGTCGCTCAGGACCCCGTTGACGTTGCCCCATCCCTCATCGGTCTGGGTGGGCGCACTCACCTGTTGGCCCTGTTCGACGAGCGAGCCGACGACATCCGGGAGTGACTGGCCGTAGCGCTGCAGAAACGTCGCACCCTGTGTCTGGCCATGGTCGGACAGGAGGACGACGTGGTACGGCCGGGGAGCTTCGGCGGTAGCCCGCTCGATCCGGGCGAGCTGCTGGTCGAGCCGATAGAGGGTCTCGAGTGCGTCGCGGGCGGAGATCCCCGAGTGATGGGCCACTTCGTCGTAGCCCACAAAATCAACGTACGCGGACGGCACGCCTCGGTAGATGTCGCTGAGCAGCGTGTAGACGGTGAGGTCCCGCAGCACCACCGTCGTCGCCGCACGGAGCAGCGGATACACACCCCCTCGCTTCATCCGGGGCTGCACGTCCCGCCGTCGCGCGCGCCACGAGGCGGCGACCTCCCGACCGATGTCGGCGAGACTGAGCACGATGATGCGGGTGAGCGCTGAGGGGCTGGCGACGAAGTAGGTGAACCCTCTCCCCTTGTCCCGATCCCGGTCGGTCACGGTGCTGAACGTCAGCATCGAGTCGGGGCTGTCGCCTGAGAACACGTTTGAACGGGACACGCCTCCGTCGGCGAGCAGACCGTGGCCGTCGGATCGCCGACGCTCGATCTCGGCGGCGTCGCGGGGTCGGTTCGACGTGAAGACCTTGCCGGCCTCCTTGTCGTACCACCGGAAGGCGGGCATGTCGGCGTTGTTGCCGTGCAGGATGCCCGCCTGACTCGCCCCGGTCTGCGACGATAGATCGCACTCCCACCCGACGATCCGATGGGTGCCGGAACGGACCCATCGCGCCACCGTCGGCATGTACCCCTCGGCGACGGCCCGCCGCAGCACGGGCTCGGACAGACCATCGATCTGGATGAACAGAACACCCGGCACGTCGGTCCTCTCGGGCGGCTCGATACGCCGCACCATGCGGCGAATGGTGCGGCGGCGCCACACGGCATCGTCGTCCAACGCGAGCAATTGGCCCACCACCGCTACCGCAGCCGTAGTGCCCAACGAAGCCACCATTGCCGAGCCCAATCCCGACACGTCGAAGCCGTCGACGATCTCGGCGGTCGCCAGCAGGATCAGCCCGTTGGCGACCAGCCCGAGTAGGCCCGCCGTCCACATGATCGGCCCAGCGAGATATCGGGCGACGAGTGGCCAGATCACGGCATTGAGGACGGCGATGATCGCCACCGCAACGACGGCGGCGATCCAGCCGTCGACCGAGAGCCCGGGCAGAATCAACGTCATCAGCCATATGCCGAGCACGTTGACGGCGAACACGACGGTGAGTCGGCCCACGTGGTTTCGGAGATGCGCGGCGGGGGCCCGCTCGTCGCTACGTCGTCGGCTACTCACCAAGGCGAGCCTAGGCGGCCCTGTGCGGCAGCAGGTGCTCGACCTCCCGCTCCCCGGGCGGGTTGACCACGAGGCGTCGGTCGCCACCCGAAAGATGGCCTGCAAGGGTCGAGGTCCACCGGTACCTGCTCATGAATTGCTCGTACTCATCGACGGATTCAATGTGGATCCTCGCGCTGCACGTCAGCGACAGCGTCGTCGACCTCCAGGTAGATCGAATCCTCACCAATCTTCTCGAGTAAGCCCGATCGCGCCATCATTTCGTGCACTCGTGTCCGAACACGCGCGCAGACAACCTCGACGTCGGCGCCTTCTAGGTCGTCGAACAGTTCGCCGAATTGCTGCGCAGCGGTCGTGTCGATGTCGGACACACCCGCGACGCCGATGACAACTTCTTGATGGGGCAGCACGGCTACAAGCTGCACCTGCCGCCCGACATTCGTGCAGCGAACTTCTAGTCGGTCACCGTGTACCACCCGAAGACCCGATCCCAGCTGACGAACGGTGAAGAAGAGCCCACCCGGAACAGCTATGACGACCTCCGGAGGAACGACGACAGGTCCGTCGACCTCTTCTTCGGGCCGACG